>OCVQ010002150.1_pt1 | contig 13536 bp, 8 predicted proteins | sample 1539061 | NCBI WGS metagenome assembly OCVQ01 (sample SAMEA3355526, study PRJEB22509) | marine metagenome | biome: marine; feature: river plume; material: water | place: USA | collected 2010-08-08 | depth 0.5 m | reverse complement strand
ATTTATGTTAGATAATACTAAACCACAAAGAAAATATAATATTATATATTTAAATAATACCATCATTATTAATTCGTCGTGTAATTCAATGGTACACATTAATCTAGATAACGAGCGACAATCGAGTATAGAAGGATTTTTAACCAATATAAACTTTCCAGGTTCACAGATGGCAACATCTACAAATACACCAAGTGATGCCGTGTTTAAATCAAGACAAATATTGGAACAAGACAATGAGGTTTCAGATAAAGTTGCAGAGCTAGAAAAACTTGGCAAGGACATTCAATCTCAAGTTAGCAAATATAAACAAACTTCGAATAATCTTGTGCAAAAAATCGAGTCAAACTTATCAGATACAGATAAGCTTAAATTAAGCAACATTATTGTCAATCGGTTGTACTCAAAACCAGAGTTAGATAGACTTGTTAGTGTAATACCATTAAAGGATATAAAAGGTGAAATCGCTTTGATATGGGCGTTTAAGCAGACTTACAAAGAAATCCCAACAGATGAAATGTACCAGATACAAGGTGCCCTCACTACGAACTTTTATGGGACGACATCAAACGAAATCCCCCGTATGGTTGCAAATCAGGGAAAGAAGTTGACATTTGACGAATGTAAAGAACTTTGTGCACAATTAGGTTATTTTGTTTTTGGGTTGACAAACACAACAATTGAAGATGGAGTATATAAATCGACATGTCTTGTCCCCGTGTTGTCAGATATTCCTGCAGGGAATATAGCAAAATGGGGTAATGTAATTACCAATCCTCGTGTATCTATAGTATATAACGTAGGTCCAAACAAGGTGAGTTTCAGTATTCGAGATGGAGAAGTCGGACCGACTCCATTATATATAAAGCCACAACCAACCCAGAACACGTCCGACTATGGCTTTATTAGCTATATAAATGGTGGGAATGGAAAGAAGAAATATTTTATTCGATTATTCGGACAAGTTCTCATTGCTCCCAGCACACCCGCACAGACATCATTTATCTCAGAAGCGTCATGGCAACTCGGAAGTCCACCGAATAAGATAAGAAATAATATGACTCTTTTTAGATACTTTATACCAGGCACAGGTAATGTAACTGTAACTCACTATGCTGAGCTTTTAGCTGGTAGCATGGACGGTTCTTTTAGAATATACTGGCTAGAAGAAAATCGCAAACAGTATATGATTAAATTTCAACCGAGCGCAGGCGGACAAAAACCCAAATATTCAACGGACCAGTCAGTAGCAGCTATCTTTACAGTTGGTCCGGTAACAGATAGAGATGCAGATACGACCTCATTGGTTCAAAAAGGAATATATAATGTAGAAAATGTTCCACGACAGGCATATTTAAGCACTTTACCTCTTTCTCTCTCCGCTTGGGATAATGTAAAATCTGGGAAGTCTGTGTCTGACTCAAGCATATTAGATCAATGGTTTGTCGATGCTATACAAAAAGCAACAAGTACGAATGTTCCATATGTCGGATTTTTTTTTCAACCCAAAGATAAGTCGAATGGACAATTAGTTGCGTTTGGAACGATAGAAAATGAGACATCGGGAAGTTCAACCTTCTCGATTAAAGGTGATAATGGATTAGTATACGGCGATAAGAACACAATTGCATATTATATGACAAAAGAGACGCTAGCCAATGGCAAACCAGGGTTTGCGCGTCTTGCGGGGAAGTTATTGGGCAGCGTTTCTTATGTTGATGAAGACAAAAAGATTCGACCTTACCCAGAATCAATGCTTACACCCAAAGATGCATCTCTTACACAATATATTATGGTTGATAAAACATCCAGTGACTATTTCAATATACCCGATATTCCAATAAGCGAATTGCAAACATCAACCATGTCAATCCCCGAGTGCAGAGCATTATGTAATAAGTATTACGATAAATGTGCAGCTTTTGGGTTTGATGGTGCAGCCCAAACAAAAGGAATGTCAGGAGTTGTGGACGGTACATCGATGGCGAAATGTTCGTTGAAAAGCATTGACCCAACCATTTTTTCATGGGCAACCAACACAAATGAATACAGCAGACTATATAAAAAAATACCACTCATTGACAGCAACTGGACGTGTTCCAAACGGGTAAATGCAGTTTCGTCTAGTGTTGTAGTTGCTGGTCAAAAATCTGCTTTTGGTGGCTCAGAATATGCATCACTTGATGATGACGGAACTCAAATTAAACCACTTGAAAGAGGACCTGCAATGGACCCTAATGAAAAATGTGGTATGTGGCGTAAATATGAGCAGGATGCTCAAAGCATGCGAAACGCCCAAGAAGCTATAGGAAATAACATTTCCAAGTATGCAAGTCTTGTTGACGAGTTAAAGAAATATAATCTTAATTTAGTGGATCGCGCAAAACTAAATCAACCGATGGTCGATGTTGCGGTAAACGAGTATAGCAATATTATTAAAAAAATATCTGATTATGCATCAAGTGGAGAATATAGAGTAGATAAGTATAAGACACAAATGTCGGATGTCTCAAGGAAATCGTATGTATATATTTACATTATATGGCTAGCTATCACGGCTATTATTGTCTTTTTTTCGGTTAAAACATTGGCAAAACTTCGGTAAAGACATATATGTACCACACTTCATATGCATGAATATGTATTTTTATTCATTCATGTATTTGTATCTCATGTAGTGAGTGGCATATGATATATTGATGGGACAATATATTATATATACATATCTTATATAGACTATTATTAATGAGTGCAGGACTAGACCAATCTTTAGGCCTTGCTGAAGCGGGCCAATTAAACGACCGCGGAAGCGGTATCATCGAAAACATTCGCCAGCTTCAAACCACTGAAAAAGGCTTATTTGAGCAACTCCAACGAGGTGCGGCGGCAATGACATTAAATAGCTCACAGCAACAGGATATGGTGAACCAAATCAAAAATGTTTCTGATGCTCGATCTGCACTTTATGGGGAACTTCAACAAAACCAAGCCTTCTATAAAAATAATGTCGGTGTAGCACACAACATTTTAACACAAGAAACAGATGCTCTTGAAGTTGTAGAGAGAGAACTCCACCACGCAGAAAAACGTATCGGTCTTATCCGTGAACAACGCGCAAATCGTCTACGTTTAGTGGAAATTAATCGATATTATGGAGATAAATACAAACATCATACACTTATATTGCAATATGTTACAGTTGTATTTGCATTGATATTAGTATTGACATACTTGTATAATCAAGGATTTGTCCCAGCCTTTTTGTATACAACTCTTTTTGTGATAATTGGAACGCTTGGTTCGTACTATATTATTAAGGAAATATGGGATGCATATTCACGAGACAGTATGATGTACCAGCAATATAATTGGACTGGATTGAGGGGCGTTCCAGACCAAGATGCTACACCCGACGGTAATAAAATACCAGGTTCTCAAACGGAAGAACAACAAGCAAGCTGTGTTGGACAAGATTGTTGTCAACCAAGCTCAACCTGGGTTCCACAACCGTTAAATAAATGCTACCCCAATAATCAGCTCAATGACCAAGTCATTCTTGCTCAGTTCCCACAAGGAATCCAACCATATAATGGAAATTCAGAGTTGACATCCGCATTCGGTTCAAATGAACTAATTAACACACCAACTGGACAACAATTAAACGCACAACTTGCAAAATATAACTAAATATTTACTGTAAGTGGATACGAAACGCACATATAAAATATAACATATTTATATACACATAATTTTAATAAATGGGAAACACTCCTGCAATACCCCGTGCTTCACCTCCTCCGATAACATCCACGCCCGCCCCTGCTTCAATTCCACGCCCTGAAATACTTCCGATACCTAAACCAGTATGTGATGTAGCATGTCAAAGAGAGAAAAAGATAACAGAACTTAGACAAATATACACTCAAAAAAAAGATAATATCAAAACCGCACCTTTACAACTACAAGAAGCCAGAAAGAATTACTTGGAATACAGTGATGGTGTAGAAAAGTATATTGCAAAGCGAACAGAAGAATTACAAAAGGAAGCAACTAAATGGAAACAAAATACTCTATCTAATTGGAATAATAAGATAGGTGATTTGAATAAACTGGTCACCAAATACCAATATTCATACGACAGTCTTGAACAGCTATATGATTTTTACACACGAATATCCAATTCAAATAATGCACTTGAACGCGAGTATGGTGTAGAAGAAAGTATTAACTCGACAAATGATAGACGAGCTTTTTATGAGATGCAGGGAACCGAAACTTTGGAGGGATGGTACGTGTTTATGAAGTGGGCATACATATTGATGGTGGTCGTGTTTATTGTTGCATCTTTCGTGACCCCCACAAAATACTCATGGAAATCGCTGGCGGCTATATTGGTGATGCTAATCGCATATCCATTAATTATATCGTCCATTGCGTTAACTTCGTTTGCAGGCATTAGAGGGTTGTTAAGTATATTGCCATATAACACTTATACCAGATCTCTCGGCGTATCGTTCCCAGACCCCAACATAAAAGCAAATATGAATCCTTCGCCAACATATACAGTGCCGCCACTCACCACAACATTGGTGCCCGATGAATAAGTTCTGTTCTGTATTTCCGTATTGATTACTACTGCATGTAAGAAAAGTAATCAATAATCAATAATCAATAATCAATATGAATTACACCAACATTGTAAATGATAAGGCAACATCGCGATAATTTTTTTGGACTAATCCATTCGTGAACATTGGGATAGCAAGCACTATAAGTCGATAAAAAAAAACTATGAGCGCCATGATGGTAACAACCACCTGTCCAGGTGTCAAGTTTTCTTTTTTTTCTGTCATTGTATAGTGATAAGTGAGATAATAATTTTTGTTATTGTAGGATTACATAATGTCATAATATACCATATCGTAATCGTAATCTAATATGTCTGTCAGCACACGGTTGTGTTAGCTATATTTAAAGTTCTTGTTCTGCGTCAACATACGTCGCAAACGTTACATTTGACCAACCATTGCGTCCATTTTTCTCATACATCTTGTTCATATGATCGGTTAGTTCAGTTACTTTTGGCACGTTTGTTGCCTGATTGACCTCGCACCATTGTTTCCACTGCTGAGATACTTCTTGTTTCGACAAGCTAGCTCCTTGTAACTCAACAATCATTTCTTGGACAAACTGGCCAATAAGGTCCTGTTTAAAGCGATACTTATTCGTCTCTTCAAGAACCATATCACAATCTAAAACAAGACCCTGATTCTTGACACATCTGTCTACCAACAACCGCATAAATATCGGGGCCCATAATGGAAGCTTGTCTTTTAGTGTAGGATCTTTCTTGTAGATATATTTGTTGTCCTTATCTTTTTGGGGTAGTTTGTCGTACACCTCTGGGTTCTTGAAACAACTCTTGAACTCAACGATTCGTAAACGTCGCCATGTGCCCTCATCTTGCGATTTTATCTGGAAGAATGTATTTGTGCACACGGCCAACGTAAACATCTGGTTAAAGGTGCTGGATGTCTGATACAGCTCTCTTGCTTGGATTTTTGCATCACCTGTCATTTCTTTCATGGCACCTTCATTTAACACCATGTTCTTTTCTGGCTCTTGGAACACTGCATATCGAATACTTTTTAGAGCATACAGTTCCGAAGATGTTCCGCCAAGCTGCTGTCTTTTTGAAGTAATTACGCCGATGGGAGCAGTTGGATTACAGTACTCACCAAGACACATCGACATAAGAACCGTAAGTAGCGACTTACCATTACTACCATCTCCTCTGTAAATGTTAAATGTTTGCGATATGTTCTCCCCAATAAGGGTTGATGCTAGATGCTCCCATACATATTCTTTCAGATCATCGTCTGGGAATAGCTTTGACATAAAATCATCTATCTCTTGTCGATATGTGATATTTTCAGAGCGTTTCATTGCGACATCGTCGTAATAATCAATGAGTGTCGATTTTGAAATATAGTCCAATGGGCGACCATCTCGAAACTCGCCAGTTCGAAGGTCCACCACACCATTCTCGAAACCAATCGTGTATTTGTCTTGGTCAAGCTTTTCGCTAAAATCTCTATCCCAAAATAACTCTGCCGCCTCTTTTGCAATGTGGTTTTTCTGAACGTTAATATGGCATTTCGACATAATCTCGGTAACGGTTTTATTCTTGCGAATCAATCCTTTGTACTCAGGGTCTTCCAGACTGTCCGTGTTTGCTTGCGATTGAATTGCAGTCATCATAAGAACATGTTCATTGTAATAGACCTCATACAAGTCTTCTGAAATGCCCGATTTTCGAACACGCAACCCTCTATCAAGGAACCATCTGTGTCCTTGAAACTCATACCACGTATGGGATGTATTTGTAAGAGTTGCACATACAAATCGTTCACTCGCTAAGTTATACAAAACCTGTGCGATTTCACGGTCGTTTGGGTTCTCGATGGATATATTTACAAAGTAGCTCAGCGTCTTGCCTTTAACATTCATATACTCTTCATAGCTATACTCTTTCGCCCAATAGACAATAGACTTGGATGTTAGCACATTGCCATCCGTTTTCTTGTCTATTTTACACCATGTGTCGTAGAACTCGGGGATTTTACCATAATCAAATCCAGCCTGTTTTGCACTTACAACCATCCATGTAATAAATAACATGTCTGACGTGTTTTTAAGAGCAAACCCCAACCGAATCCAATCATTGTAACTTCCTGGACCATAAAAGCGACTTGGCAACACCTTAGCATACTCATGTATTTCACTAATTTTGTAATCTTTTGAACTTTCTTGCAGTGTCTTTTCTAGGTATGCACACCACATGTCAAGCTGTTCTTTTGTGTGAATGCGGTCCATTGATACAAGACTTTGAGGGTCGACTATACTAGAGTTTGAGGTTGTTCTCGATAACACTTTTAGGTTTCCACTCGGGACAGTTTTCAACACACGCCCCCCCTTCTTAGCCTGTCTATTCCCACTTCTTTCTTGTAGAATACCTTCCATGCCAGGCTGTAGTTCATACTCTGGATGGTTACGATATCTTATTGATAACTTGCAGAAGTTATCAAAAGAGCCCTCGTAATCTGACACGGACTCGGGAACACTGCAAAACTCGTTGTCAGTTTCATCCATTGTGATATGATATACGCCTGTTAGCTTGTACGCTTGGTTCGCTGGTTTTTTTGAACCATACAACTGCCAGTTTACACATCCCTTAGAGATGCCTTCATCCAGAACAGTGTTCCACGTGCATGTATCTTTCAGTGGCAAGTCATTGATAAAGTCGATATCGTTTGGATTTGTCTCAAACACTTTAAGAACCTTTTCTCTTAGATAAAGTTGTAGTGTGCTACTCATTTTGATTCCGATGATCATGTGGATGCCATCTTTTGTAACATCTTCGCTTGATAAATTGACCGATGGTTTTTCAAAGATGTAGACGTAGAAGTCAACCGTTTCTGCAACAAATACAAATATGGTTTTTAAGATGTCAAGATAGATGGAAACCAAGTCAACAATATCACAGTCATTATGCTGGCGTAGTCGAATATCAGTATCGTATCTAAAATCCAAGTCCACCGCGATAGCACCCCCCTCGCCTAACTGCTTTTCAGTCAAATACTCCGCCCCTCCCTTCCTTACTATCTCATTGTAATAGTGTTCCAAAAACTCGGGTTCTTCTTCTGGCGGAATATAATATTTCCCCCCGCGAATACTAGCCTTGTCTCCAATTCTAGTATGAGTTGGTTTTTGTTCCCCCTCACATTTGTGAGACAGCAAGAATGCTCTTAGATCAGGATGGCAGTGTTCTCTTTTACCCGACATGTCCTATAATAGTATATACCTTTTGTATGTATATATGGGCTCATATTATTTAAATCAATTTACTCTACCTCCTCCAACAAAAGAGAGAACCTGTCATAGACACTCTATTTATTACGCATGTAAAATGGTTTAAATATTTATATAGTATAACTAAATAACTCAATAAACGTAACACCCTACATACATATATATAATATGTCCGAAAAGGATAGTATGGATGGATCTCTAATAACACAAGAAACAATTAAACGTCTTGCACGTGATGTGCGACAAATAAAAAAATCGCCATTAATAAGCAATGGAATTTATTATCACCACGATGAGGAAAATATGTTAAAAGGATATGCCATGATTATCGGACCAAGCGATACTGTATACGCAAACGGGTATTATTTTTTCGAGTTTAATTACCCATACGATTACCCATCTAGTCCGCCAAAAGTGATATTTCGAACAAATCAAGAAAAGATTCGGTTCAATCCAAACCTATACACAAATGGAAAAGTTTGTATTTCTATTCTCAACACATGGAGAGGCGACCAGTGGTCGTCATGTCAAACAATATCAAGTATTTTGTTGACACTATGCACACTATTTACGAACGAACCGCTGCTTAACGAGCCAGGCATCAATCGACAACACAGAGATTTTAATTCATATAATCGTATCGTTGAGTACGCAAATATTGACATTGCAATGCTCAATATAGTTGAAAAAGCCCCACAAATATATTTACCATGGTTTGACATGTTTTATAATGATGTCATAACACATTTTAAGTCGAATCTGCTGTCAATTGCCGATAATATTCGAGATATTATTAAAAAATCGAAATGGTCGGGAAGACGAGAAGATGGAACTTATTACAGTATAAACATATACGGAATGAAGGTCTTCGCACATTACGGAAAAATTGTACATAGATTTAATGAAATATTCGCCAATTACGCCACTGCTGAAATGTGTAAAATATGGAAACCAATCGAGCCGTATTGTCGAAGTTATACATTGGATGAAATGAATACAGAAGAGTTACTGAACGAACTTTTGGGTATTACTACACCAGAATTGTATAGCATGCCACCTACTCCAAAGAAGCCATCTAAATGTCAAACAGTATCACACGAGAAATCGTCTCCGCCCCCAACTCCAACCCCAATAAAATCAATACTAAAAAAAAAGAATAACAACATTATCGGATGATTCACTGTAAATTGAATCATAAATCATTCTTCAATAGAAAGTATATAAATAAAATCTTCAGATACTATAGTAGTCGATTATGAAGTTCTGTTCTACATGCGATAACATGTATTATATTAGCATTTCAGAAACAAGTTCAGACAAATTAGAATATTATTGTCGCAATTGTGGAAACAAAGATAACGCTGATGATATTACAGGAAATATGTCTGTATCCAACGTTCAACTTACAAACGATGTAACTACCATGTCGCACATCATAAACAAATATACTAAAATGGACCCTACTCTTCCGCGTATCGACCATATTCCGTGCCCAAATCCAGAATGTGCCACGAATACCGCAGATAAAAAACGTGAAATTATCTATATCAGATACGATGATACAAATATAAAGTATGTATATCTTTGCACAACATGTGACTTTACATGGAAGACAAATGATAAGTGAATACACCGCCAAGCTAGTAAATTGTACATAAATTATTGATAAAAATAGTGTGTATTGGCACACCATTTTTATTATCTAATCGAATCTTCCGAGGGTCTAAATTGAATCAAACGGGCTTAAAGATTTTCTATGATTATACTATACTCGTTACGAACTATATCATATAATGAGCTCGCAAACAACTAACCGCATATCTAAAAAATCCGAAAAGGTAACAGCAAATATTGCATCACCCACTCCCGCATCAATCGCAATGTCTTCGCCCAATCAAGACCTAAACGACAAGGTCTTTATCGCAGATGAAGATGAAGCGGATGAAGAAGATGAAGTCACTCAATTAGATGGAGAACAAAAACTAGACGGTGAAGTGGACGTAGAGGTAGGGGCAAATGATTCAGACGTTGACGATGTCGCAGAAAGCGATGCTGATGAACCCGACAACATAGCAGAAGATGATGATGACGACGATGCAGACGAAGACGACGATGCGTTTGATTTAGATGAGGACGGTGAAGCACCAGTTGCAAAAACAGTTGGAAAGAAATCAAGCACAAATAGACGAACTAAAACTCAGATTAGCACTCCAGATGATATTCTCGGTCTACTCAACATGCAGGATAACGATACTGATGAAGAAAATGAACATTCATCGGATGAAGATGATGTCCAAATGAATGGTGTCATGGAAGCGGATGAAGATGATGACGATGAAGATACTGACATGTATTTACAAAAGTTTGATGAAGAGGTCAACACAAATTATCTAATGGCAGAGCATCCAAACGAGTTTAATAAAAATTATGATGAGATTGATACCCTTTGCAATATCGTGCGCGATGAAAACAACAATATTATTGACCCGCTTCACAGAACAATTCCGTATCTCAGCAAGTATGAGAGGACTCGTGTTCTTGGACAACGAGCAAAGCAAATAAATAGCGGTTCAAAACCATTTGTTGTTGTTCCCGACAACATTATTGATGGATATATTATTGCCGAAATGGAACTATTACAGAAGCGAATACCCTTTATTATTCAGAGACCATTACACGGAGGTGTCACCGAATATTGGAAACTTCGTGATCTCGAAATACTGTAAAACAGTATCTATGTAATTACAAAAATAAAGAAAAAGAAAACGAAAACATACAAAAAACTAAAAATGAATAACGATTCTTAGTTTTTTGTTACATTGATATATCCCATGTGAGCATACATACCATTTTACCAGTGCAGTGGTGGGTTGTTTACATTATTGAACTTATTTAGTACTTTGGTGTGGTCAAGAAGTTCATCTTCTTCAAGTTATTTCTAACAATAGTTCTTTTTCTATCTGACTCGATACTTGGTTCAATAATTCCGTTTTTTGTGATGACTACATTTTGGGGATTAATATTACTTGACGTAAACTCACTTCTCTGTTCAAATCCACTTTTTCGAAGTTCATTATTTATATCGTCAATTAAATCGACAAATGCTACAGTGTGTTGGCGATTACGTAAACAATCAATAAATGTGTCTGTAAACGCTCCTATATTACGAGCGGTATCGACGCTATACGAATCTGCTGCATACTGGTTATCTCGTGCACCAGAAAACATATATATGTTTTTGTTTGTTAGTATTGAACTCTCATGATTCACCACCAGATTGGAGATTGCATCTCGTGTAAATCGATATGGCAGGTCCCATCCAGTTCCACTGTGACAAGAGTCCTGCGTAATACAAACCATGCATTTTGAGAAGTTTAATATTTTTTTAAGTTCATCGTCAATTATACATCCAGCTGTGGAGTAATCAACAGGAACAATAAGCTCGTCTCGGCCATCAAGCTCGTCGTTATTTGTGTCGTAATCATATGTTCCGTGACCAGAATAATGTATCCATAACTCGTCTTCTGGTTGTGAAAAACGTATTGCGTTATAAATTTCCACAATTATATTATTACGGGTGGGTGTTATATATCCATCTACTTCATCATCTCTCAACATGGAAATATTTTCCTTCTTGTAACCATACGCATCTATTAAAAAGTTACGCATAGCAATGGCATCATTAATGCAACCAGCGAGCCGTAGGTTTTTATCCTTAACGTAGTCAATGCCAATCAGTACTGCACGTTTCACCATGTTTCAATACTTCGTGAAACTCTATATATAACGCCGAATATAATATATTTGAAAATGGAATCAACTTTATTTATCACATATTATAACATATTCGAATAAATTATACTTAAAGAACTTGTCAAATTTTGCGTTTCAAAAGTAGAGTACAATTCAGAATGGACATTTTTGGGATAAGATAAATGTCCATTTTCAAATTATCAAGTATTTTAGTTGAAAAAGAAGGAAAAAATGCGAGGTTACACCGTAATGCAGTGAAAAATATTTTACCCAATCAAAAATGTCCTTACCATAACTTTTACTACTTTTTGCTTATACTTTTTTTTGTTTCCATATATTAATGAATATAAGAGAAATGGAAACAAAACTGGAAACAAAAAGCATAAATATTTGTAGCCAAACTTTTACATGTGAACTTTGTGACTATAAATGTAGCAAAAAGTGTAACTATGATAAACACCTACTGACATCAAAACATAAAATGAAAACAACAGGAAATAAAAAGTATAACGAAAAAGTAGCAGATATTTTTTTTTGTAATGATTGTCATTATTCATGCAGTGTAAAATGCAACTATGACAAACACCTATTGTCACTGAAACATAAAAATCGTAAAAATCATTCTTATGCAGTTGAAAAAGTATCAGTAAAAAGTAGCCAAACCAAACATGATAATATTGGTTTACAATGTTCTGAATGTAAAAAAATATTTAAAACTCGTGCGGGAGTATGGAAACATATGAAAAAATGTGATGTCACAGACGATGTAGATACTGAGATAATACATGATGCTGATATTCAACAATACTTACAAAAAAACGTTATTGAACTGTTAGAGAACCAAGTAATACAACAAACCGAAATTATCAAGCAAAAAGATGAGCTAATTAAGCAAAAAGATGAGCTAATTAAGCAAAAAGACAATCTAATTGAGTGCAAGAGTAATACTCGCCCACAATACATTAATAATACCACGAACAACTTTAATCTAAATATTTTTCTCAATACAACGTGTAAAGATGCTATGAATATAAATGAGTTTATCGAAACAATCAATGTGAAAGTATCTGACTTAGATTACATAGGAAAAGAAGGATACATCGAGGGAATAAGTAGAGTGATTATTCAGGGTCTCAATGAACTGGAAATCACGCGTCGACCTATCCACTGTACCGATATAAAACGTAAATCTCTGTACCTTAAAGACAATGATACTTGGAATAAGGAATCGTCGAATATGGGTAATATGAAAAAGATGATCAATAGTGTGCAGAATAAAAATGTGAGAACCATACCAGCATGGCAAGAAGCAAATCCGTCAAGTAAAACTTGTTTGTCACCAAAGAATATGGAGTACGTTACTATTGTAAACAAGGTGATGGGGGGAAGTACAGATGATGAAGATGAGCAAAATTATAGGGGGATAATAAACAAGGTGACGAATGCGGTTCTTATTGATAAACATGAATTATCTGCTATTGGAGAACTGGAAATATCAGTAATGCAGGACCAACGCGACGAATCTGATGCGGTTATGCAAAATACGAACGAATGAACTATCCTATATGTTATATTACACCCTTTGAAGATTTACAACCGCACCGTTAACACAACAACAACCAAATGTTGTATTTTTTACAATACAATAATGTAAAATTGATTCAATAATCCCACATTTACTTATATCATACTAAAACTAACATGACGACAATGTTATATACAGAAACCCACTTTATGAAGTTGCGCGAATGGGTTCAGATTGATAATTTGGATTGGGAAGGGTTGTCTCGCAATCCAAATGCGATTCAACTCTTGGAAAAAAACTTGGACAAAGTTTATTGGAGTCAGTTGTCTGCCAATCCAAATGCGATTCAACTCTTGGAAAAAAACTTGGACAAAGTTTATTGGAGT
>OCVQ010002142.1_pt1 | contig 13562 bp, 11 predicted proteins | sample 1539061 | NCBI WGS metagenome assembly OCVQ01 (sample SAMEA3355526, study PRJEB22509) | marine metagenome | biome: marine; feature: river plume; material: water | place: USA | collected 2010-08-08 | depth 0.5 m | reverse complement strand
TGTATTTGTATTTGTATTTGTATTTGTATTTGTATTTGTATTTGTATTTGTATTTTAGATACCCTCTAACATCTCCTTACCATCTTGTTTAATTATTTTACCAACAAATTCTGCTTGTAGTCCCATACCAGGATTATCACGCGCTCTTTCAAAACTGACCAAATCATATAATTTATTTGTTGTTTCGCCATTCTCATCTAATCTTAATGCGTATGCTTTACCATCAATCACCTTTCTTCTTGCTCTCCAACTCTCTTTACCTAGATTTAACGCTTGTACTTTCGTATCTCTATCTTCCTGCTCAATATTAGGTTTATATGAAAATATTTTTGCATTTGTTTCATTACCAAAGCCAAAGCATTCTAATATTTCACCAGATTTTCCCGTATTATGTATTGCACAATCAAATGAGGTTTCCTTAATTGACTTCACAATTTGATTTGTAATATCTTCTTTTCGGTTCATTATTTCATACAAAGCTTCATCCGTGGTTAATGGTCTCTTATTTTCTTTGTTAAATTTACTTCTATCATTATTTTTTAAGGTGATAGACATCTTATCTCTGATTTGTGCTTCTGTGAATGTCATTATATACATAAATACTTTAATATTTCTTTCCTCTTCGGGTAATTCGCTATGACTACATATTCTTCTAGCGCGACCGATTACCTGTTCTTTACGAACAGGGTGCCAATATGGTTCTGTAATATGAACGTATCGTACATTTTTCAATGAAATACCTTCGGCACCAGATGCAGTAATCATAAATATTTTAATTAATTCGCCATATAAATTTTTAGCGCTAATTTTCAATATTTGTTCACGAAGTTCAGTTGGGACTAAGTCCATTTCACCATTAAAAATATTACGTATTAACTCCTTTTCTTCGGTAGTTTCTGTTCCTGTATATAAAGCAAACATTTTGCGCGGAATACGTTTTTCTTCAGGTATATCTAACGTCCAAGTTGCACCAACTTTTTTAATTTTAAATTGCGCGAACCCATTTGCTTCCAATATTAAACTAAAAATACCGATACCTTCAAGAGTTCTAAATTGACTATAAATAAGATGAGAACCCACCATTTTAACATCCTCTATGTTTTCTAACATATGTAAAAATTTAGGACTATATATTTCCAATGCTTCGTGTGTTAATAATGAGGATGATTCTTTTTGCAAATGCGCTAATGCATTTTGAATACGTGCTGGGTAATCCTCACTTTCATCTAATACATCGGTTACTTCTTCATTATTTATTAAAACACCTTCTTCCGTTTTTCTTTTCTCGGTAACACTAATTCCATCTATATCATCTTCATCCCTCATTATATCTAACGCTGCTTCAATTTCAAATTTGTCTTCTTTCACGTCTTCTTTCCCGTCTTCTTTCCCGTCTTGAATTTTTTTTCTTTTAGGCATTGGTCTTCCAGGTGGCGATGGAAATACAAAGTTACAATACGCTCGTGAAAATATTCTATATGATGAATTTGTTTTACCATATAACTCGTTTGTTTTACGTGCGCTTTTTACTTCTTTGTCACGTTCTTGTAGTCGTATTTCTTCATATTTTGAAAACTGATAATCACTCATATCAATGCGAATTAAATGATAATCAGATTCAATATCATATTTAGGCATCAATCCTTCTTGCGCACTTTTGAAATACGATGTTAATCCTAATATTCGTCGTTTAAATATATGTTCATTCTTAATTTTCCCCGTTTTTTCATCTATAAATGTATCCATAAAATCATTTAATCTATCTGGAAGTGCTTTATGTAATTCAATCTTCACCTTGGATTTATCAATATTGATATTATTTGTTTGCAGTAATTTCAAAATATTATTTATAAACTCGCTATCATTTAGAAACGGTTCTTTACTATCCTTTCTAGTACCAAGATAACTAACATCGTCCTTCTTAGTATAAAATTTATTCGTAAATTCATACGGGTTACGTGTTAATATTATTTCATTCGAAACAACCTCAATATAATCAACAATGTTATGTTTTTTGAAATATGGTTCAATCATCTCAGTCGTATAGCGGGCAGTCGTTGTTCCTTCCTGTTTAATTGGAAATTTCCAAGTACGAATATAACCTCGTAATAAATTAAACAAAATCCCTATTTCATTTGGATAATTCACCATAGGTGTACCAGTTAACAAAATAACACGGGCGTTCTGGGCTTCCATAATCATTTTATATAATATAGTGCTTGTATGTGTTGGATTACTAAGATCTTTCTCGGAATCTATTTTATTTACAATTAGACTTACAAAATTATGCGCTTCGTCTATAATGATTGTTCTATTATCAAAAATATTATAAGTTCCCTGTCTTGTTAATTCGCTTAACCTTCGTTTTCTCAACCCATTATATGCAATAAATGAATATTTTTGGTTTATCATTTCATTTATTTGGTCTTCTAGTCTTTTCTTATTTTCAGTTGATAACACATCATAGTTAGATTCTCTGCGAACATCAACAAACCAAGCTCCTCTGCTCGTTTTTATATATGACCTTGGTAATCCTAATGCAGACGATAATTGGTTTATCATTTCATCATTACTTTCTTCAACAGATACAAACTCCCAATATTGCTTCTTTTTAAATATAGGATTTCCACACCTCTTCAACTCTTCTATGAAATTTGTTTGTAAAGACGCAGGGGTCATTACAACAACCTTCCTAACGCTTGTTAAACCTTCCACAAATGCAATAGATGGAACACCTAAAAATCCTTCTGCTATTGCTATGGAACCACACGTTTTTCCTGAACCCAACCCGTGATACAATAGTAATCCTCTATATGGCGTATATAAGTTAATATAGTCACGAATTATTTTTTGGTGTGTAAATAATTTATTTTCACCTGTTTCGTCGCTTCTATCACACGATACCTTTCCTTCATCTTTTAATATTTCATCACGATATGGCCGAAATAAATTATTTATAAAATATACAAACTTCTCTCTATTATTCATGTAATAACTTGCGTGTTTTATTAACACCAAATCCTCCTTCTTCGGAACACGTGGTAATAACTCCTCACCAATCTCATCATTTGCTATATCTCTTAGTGATTTTGTTGTAAGGTCTGTTGCCTTTGTTTTTCTTACCCGTTTTTTTACCTTTATTAATTTTTCACCCGGCAATAGTCCATTATTGTTGTCTTGGCGAATATCTGTTACCTTTTTCCTAATACCACCATTGCCATTGCCATCGCGATCCAAATATTGTTTCTCCCCTTTCTCCCCCACCTTATACACCGGCATAGGCATTGTCCCCATAATTTTCATACGTAATTCATTATACTTTTCTATCTCCGATTTTTTTAATATTTTGGTATTATCTATAATTTTGAAACCATCAACGCCAGTTATCTTTTGCTGTACTTCATCCATCTGAACATCTTCACCCAACCGAGCATCCTCACCCGCTCTAAATTCACCATCCTCCTCCATTTCCTCTTCACCCATCTGAACATCTTCACCCAACCGGACATCTTCATTTATTGTTTGTCCTTTATTTCCTTCAATTCCAGATACTGGTATGTTTATTTTATATCTATTGTGTTCCATTACTTTTGGTTTCTTGCGAAATTTCTCTAGCAATGTATCCATATTTTAAATATACTATATTTACATTAAAATATGATTAAAAAACCTTACTATTGTAAAAATAATCAAAATAATAAAAATAATAAAAAACAAATTCAAAGTTAATTTATTATTTTTATTATTTTTATTATTTATGGGTCATTTAGATATTAGATATATTTGATTGATTTCTCGCAAGCAATCTGTTCCGCTTTTCTTTTAATCTTGTGCTTTCCGTCTCCTAAGAATACTAGAATTTTTCCCTTTGTTTCCACATATTTATGAATTGCTTCAAATGTTTTTAATTCCTTTGCAAAATCAACCGCATCTGCTTGAGATGCTTGATGAATTGGTTGTCCCAAACATATATACACTCCCATATGATAATTTTTATCTTGTTGCTCATTCTCATTATTATGATTATGATTATGATTATGATTATGACTATGATACACATTTTCATCTTGAATTTCTAAATAATGAGGGGTCACCTTAAACTCTTTTTGAATTTTTACTTGCAAAATATTTTTATAATTATCATCATTCTGTATAAGTTCAATCCAATCTACGTGTCGTTCAAATATATTTTCCAAAAATATTTGCGCCATTTGAAATCCTGGACCTGTTACAAATAAATTTTTAAACCACGCATCTTCATCACGAATTTCCATTTTATTAAAATCTAAAAACAATGCACCTAAAAACGCTTCAAACAAACACCCTAATTTTTTCATATTTGTACGGGTGTTTTTTTCATCCGCGTGTTTAGACAATATATAACTTCTATGAAGTCCCATATCATATGCTAACTTACCAATCGCTTCATTCTTAACTAGCGCAATCTTTTTTTCTGTCATAAAACCCTCATTCTCTTTTGGGAAACGGCGGTATAAATAATATTTTGTAATACATTCCAATACACCGTCCCCTAAAAACTCTAAACGCTCATTTGATTTTGTACTTAATGGCATACAATTTTTGGGTCGTTCGACAATTATAATATTTTGTTCTTCATTTTCTTGAAACGGTCGTCGCGTATAAGAACGATGTACAAATGCACGTTTATATAATTCTAAATTATTTACATTTGGCGGTAATCCATATTCTTTTAGAATAGATTGAACATAATTCAATGTAATCTCACGGTTATTTGGATTATAAGGATTGAAAATCATTTGGTCTCCATTCATCGTGATGTCATCGTCATTTATTTTTACGTTTACACTACTCATAGTGATATTGTTATATTTAATATTAACAATACAACTTTATATTAATTTCAATTTTTATATTATCAACTTTATTCATAAAATTGAATTATATTTCGTTTATATTTATATTAATATATAATATACACCACGAATATGAATACGAGACAAATTTTAAAAAGTTTAAAGAGGATTACCAATGAAATTAACAAGATAGAACGGTCACTACCATCCAAACAATCCAAACCAGTCAAACCAGTCAAACCAGTCAAACCAGTCAAACCAGTCAAACCAGTCAAACTATCCAAACCATCCACAGTAACAACCAATAAATTATATAAATTTCCAACGGATAATTTTGATGCTCGTGAACCATTTACTGCTATTGTGGATGATGATTATTATGATGTATATGATGCATATATTCAAAAAATAATGAAACAAGGTGGATTATAATGATAATGATAATGATAATGATAATGATAATAGCTCAAAGTAAAAATAAAAATGCACAAATATAATCCATTTTTTATATTGTATAGTTATATTACGAATGTCTAAAATACAACCACATCCAATTATTCCTATTCGAAATACTTCTATTTCCGAATTAAATAATCCATCGTATGTTAGTCCATCACATATTCACGAAAATGGAGAAAAAGGACACGCCCAATTGTGGTCATTTATTTGTGTAATTACTGTTTTTATATCCAGTTTGTTTTGCTGTATCACAATGTAATAATTTAAAAATTGATAATAAATATATATAACTTATTATGTTATAAGTTACATATATTATGGAAATTACGGAAGACCACTCTGTTAATAAAGAAGAAATATCAACGACTATTGATATTCAAAATTGTGACGGTACCGAATATCTAAAAACAATTGATAAAAATTCGGTTGACTTAATTTTAACAGACCCACCATACATTATTTCAAAAGATAGTGGTATGAATACGCATTACAATAAGGTGAAAGAAAATGCTGAAAATAATGTGGAATTTGTTAAAACAGAGCAAGAATGGTTAGAATACAAAGAAAAAAACAACATTGAAAATGATAATAAAAAGGATAATTATATGCGGCACGGAACAATATACGGCACTAAATATTGTGTAAAAACAGATTACGGTGATTGGGATAGCGAATTTACATTAGAAAAACTAGATGAATTTATTGGTCTATATTATGAAAAATTAAAAAAAGGGGGAACTCTTATTATGTTCTTTGATTTATGGAAAATTAGTCAATTAAAAGAAATAATGGAAAAACATAAATTCAAACAAATCCGTTTTATTGAATGGATAAAAACAAATCCACAACCATTAAATTCAAAAACAAATTATTTAACGAATTGTCGTGAAATTGCACTACTTGGTGTAAAAGGTGGAAAACCAACATTTAATAGTAAATATGATAATGGTATTTATCATTATCCATTACAAGGTGGTAAAAATAGATTTCACCCTACGCAGAAAAGTCTACCTTTGTTTGAAGATATTATTAAAAAACATTCAAACGAAGGTGATGTAGTATTAGATACATTTTTGGGAGGGGGGACAACCGCATTTGCGTGTAAAAAAACAAATAGAAATTTCAAAGGGTGTGACGTTTCAAAAGAATATTATGATAAAGTGATTGAATTACTGAAGTAAAAAATGTAACCATTCACCACGTAATTTTTTTATTGTTTTTATTGTTTTTATTGTTTTTATTGTTTTCATTATGACAAGAATTCGTTGTCCTCATGGAATTGGTTCTGCAACATTACTTACATATACTCCTCCATCGTTGTTCAACCACTTGCAATTCGATTTCGTTAATTTTGTCAAATATATACGCACGTCCATCACATAGGTCTATCAGTTTTAAACCGTTGTGCCCTACATAGGCCCGTTTTATTATACCCCACACCTTGGAATTATTTATTAAATTTGTGAATCGTATTGGGTCACCAGCACGTTTTCCGATTGTCACGAATAAGCTATCATCCATTATTTGTTTCATAAACGCGACAGGGTCGTACCAATAAGTTCCCACCATTGCGTTTACATCTGTTTCATCAAACGTTTCATCCCCTTCTACAAAATCAACACCAAATATTGCTAATGATGGGATTGCGGTTGCGCCAATTCTTTTTCCCAATTCTTTTGTAACTTTTGATACTTGTCTTTTTTGTAAATTGCAATGATTACAAAGGCACTGAAAATCATCTATTGTTTGTGTTTTTGCGTCTAATACACGCGGGTCATTATATAAATCGTTCTTATGGTCTGTTACGAGGTCAGAGTGACTGCCACAAACAACGCAACCTACCTTCTTATGGTGTGCGTGAATATCCAAACGGATTGGACGCTTTGCACCATATAATACATCATCACTATAACTAAGTGTTCGCAACGCTGTAATTGAACCTTTGCCTTGCTTTTCCCAAGTGTAACGTCTATCTGCAAAATAAATACCGTGTCTTGCTGCCCCATTATTTCCCCAATCTAAGATTTTATTACCAGCAATCTCTTCACGAGAAACCCAACGCGAACTGCCACTCGCATCCGGTTGAAATAATGCATCTACCTCTTGTTGCTTCTTTGTCAGTTTATTTGTCTTATCTGGAGCAAGAAAATTTTCAATGTCATTCTTCATTTTTGCAATAATATCTAATATTACTTTATTATCTGTCATTCTCCTTATAGTTCTAATCATTTATCTCTACACTTAATCAATAATTTTTTCAATTTTTTTCAATTTTTTTCAACTTTTTATCCTAACATAAATGCAACAATTAGTAATGCGTGCTCAGGGAGAATGGTAGTGTTTTCAACAATTGCTCTCACGTAAATATCTTGCTGATATTCTCGGCGGGCAATTTGTTCTCTACGAGCTTCATCCATCATTTTGATACCACGAATTCTATGGGGCGACATTTTCTTTATTATACGTATACACAGTTGGTTATACGTATAATAAAAAATTCAATTTTTTTCTATTTATACATATAACATTCAGTGCAAACTATAATGCTTGAATGTGCTCTTAATTACATTCAACACATTATTCACATTTACACTATTACCAAATTGTTTATAACTTTTTTTATCATCCTTATGAATGATATAAGTTTCGGGAAATGATTGCAACCTCGCGCACTCACGTGGCGTAATATACCGCTTCTCCTTACCATAAATAGGTATTTGACTAATTGCTACAAGGGTCGGGAAATGTTGCGCTTTTTTTACACGAATACCCGATTGCCTTATTTGACTGAAATAATTAAATATACTATCATTTTCTTTGATTACCCCTACTTGCCATTCTAACTTTCCATATATTTCGCGTTTATTTAATAACTCTCTATGCTTATTATACCAAGCATCGAATTGGGGTTTGTATTTTTCAATCAGGGGTCTATTTTTTATCATATAATCCTTTCGCCAATCAGCCAATCCTTCAAACTCTTCGTCTGTATATGTTTTATAGTAATCATGAATTAAAATGGTAGGTGATATTTTTTCTCCCACTTCAAATACTTTAATCATCTCATCCCACGCTTCAAGAACATTCAAAATATCTCCTTTTAACTTATATTTGTCATCTATTTCACTCGGGTTTTGCAATATTTTTGTAAAATCTAATGGTTTGTCATTATACGGTTCCAATACAATAGGAGAATTATTGTAAATATCGTTACGCACACACACAAAATATACTCGTTCCCGTTGCTGTGGAACACCATAATTATGGGGAGACATTTGGAATATTTGCAATACATACCCGGTGCTTTTTATTTTATTCTTTATATATTCTAATACCTCACCATTACTTACTGTTAAAATGTTTTTTACATTTTCCAAAAACATAAAACGTGGCTTCTTTATTTTTGCGATCCGCATGATTTCGTCAAATAATAATCCCCTATCGTCATCAAATGCCTTCTTGTTACCGCCGTTTGAAAATGGCTGGCAATTGTGAGCTATAGTATTTTCTACAATATAACTGTTATCATTCTCCACTTCAAAATTATAAACTTGTTCATTTTCAACACACTGGGTTTCTAATTTAAATGGCGCACACCATACATATCCATTTTCAATAAAAGATGATTGTTGCCTTTTATTTTTTCTGGTATATCCGCTAACACAATAAGTATCTCTTTGATTGACTGTTCTACCTTCTATGATAGTTGTTTTCGGACGAACACATTTTTTTATTGAAAATATATGTCCTAATTTTAAATATAATCTTTGTAATCCGAAAGCTAAATTATATGATGCCGTTGTAAATGAATAACATTCATTACTATTAATAGAACCATATGCTGTCCTATACCCATCTATAAATTGTTCAATATATTCTTTTGGTGCATCTTGAACCCACTCGGGTATTCGTTTTCCATGAGCGTATTTACCAAATTTTTTTAATATATTAAACCATACAAAATCAGAGCAACCATATTTATTACACTTATTTCCAGAAGCACATTTTTTGTCAGTTATTGGTAATATATTATTAATTATACGACATACATAATCATCATCTTTTGTATTAATCGCAAATCTAATCTTATTCATACATCGTCCATCCGGTCTTGTTGTTTCTTCTATCCATCCATCTCCTACAAAATAACCCATCATAAACCACATATCAGGATTATCTAATTTAACTAGAATATTAGTTGTGCTATATGTATTAATTTTCTTATCAAAACTAAATTCTGGTATAATATCATTTTCATTAATCTTCATTCCGAAATAATCATTCATTGTTAATTCTTTTGCTGATTTCCATTCCGGTTGTTTAAATGTAACAACCTTTTTCTTTAATTCCACATTCAACGTTCTATCCTTTTCACGAACATAAAATGGATGCCCTTTCGTGCATACAATATTTTCGGGATGATATTTAATTCTAATATTATATAGCATTCCAGTATAATTTTTTCTTTGTAAATTAAGAATATTTTGAAATTTACCGGTATGTGTCATTAATTTATCATTTAAACTTACGTCTTCAATATTTTTATATCCGTTAAGAGTTAACACTTTTGTTCCAGCAACAAAACACGGAAATCCGCCTGTAATAATATCAAAATCGGGCACATTTGTTTCATTAATCTCTTTCACATCTTTCACAACATCAACTCCATAATTTTCTTTGTAATTTTGTTGGCAAAATTTATCTATATCGCACGCAAGAACGCACTCATGTCCCAACGATGTTAATGCTTGATGAAAACCACCAATACCACAAAATAAATCTATGAATTTTAATTTTTCCATTGTTTGTTCAATTGTTTGTTCCATTGTTTGTTCCATTTCCATTAATAATATAAATAAAAAATATGTTTTTATTATTAAATTCAATTTTAAGTTTAAGATTATGATTATTACCATAACATAATAAAAAAGACTTAGTGCCTTTTTTATTTTTTATTTTTAAATGTCAGAAGGTGTAAAATCTAATATAAATTGAAATATAATAAATATAATTAAGGATATAATATAATAAAAATATAACAATGGAAGCTATAATTGGAGATACATTTGCTAAAAATACGGAAACTGGAACTTCACGAAGTTGTTCTTTCGGTTCTTTTGATGAATATATACACTCATCATGTCAACTTTACACTGAACGTCGAAAACAAGTAATACGAGGACATATTGAAGGAGGCGGAAAAATATTAACTTATGAGGATACAACGTTAAAACCCCAAATTTCATATAATCAATTTGAAAGTGCAAACCGTTATATTGATATGTTTTACGATGATGTTACGGTCGAAATGATTGAATATGGAACAAGTTCAACTAGTACTACACATTGTCTATACAGACATACCGACAAAAATGTATATGTTGCTATCACAAAACAACGCAGCAAAGTTATTCGGTTCAATGATCAAGATGAATGTATTGATGCCACTGATGAAAAACCAATTCAAGATGAAAATGGATTATATTATATAGATATTATTACAATATATCCCGTAACCAAAAAACAAATGAAAACACAATTATCTTTTCAACTCTCTATTACTTAACAACATTTACACATTTACACATTTACACATTTTACATTTTTTCACGTTCGGTTATTCTATATAATATCGTAATATTGTATAGAAACATACATAATGATTAAATTAATTGCGGCAACCGATAAAAACAATGGAATTGGAGTGAATGGAGATTTGCCTTGGCGTATACGAGAAGACCTACTCCATTTCTCTAAAACAACAATTGGTTCAGGGAATAATGCAGTAATTATGGGGCGCAATACTTGGGAAAGTATTGGTTCAGTGCCTTTACATAATAGAGTTAATGTCATTGTCAGTAAAGTAATTTGCTATCCTTATTCTTCTATTGTGAATAGTTACAAAGACAACACAATATTTTTTAACCAAATAGAAGAAGCTGTTAAATATTGCAAAACATTGAACGTTGATGATATTTTTATTATTGGGGGTCAGCAGATTTATGAATATTTTTTAAATACACACGATGAAAATATTAGACCTGATAGTTGTATTATTTCACGTATAAATAAAGAATATGATTGTGACACTTATTTTCCTGATTTATCAAAAAATGGAAATTTCGTTTGTAATAATAAACAATTATTACCAACAAAAGATAACTCAATTGATATTATGATTGAAACTTGGGATTATATTGGAAATAATGAAACGCAGGTTGAAACTATTTGATTTATTGGATTATCTTTTCTTTTGTGTTTTTTTCCCGCTTGTTATTTTTTTCCCATTTACCTTCTTTACTTTCTTTTTTTTAACCGTTCTTTTTTTCCTTTTTCCTCCACTCATACTACTACTACTATTATTGTCCAAATTATCTAGGTCATCGAGATTCCCGTCAAATAGCGGAGGGAGGGTATTATCATATTTAGAATTAATATCCATCCCTGAATTGGAACGCATTGGTGTTTGATGACCTAGACCTAATGCATTATTCATTTTATCAAGGTAACTTCTTTCTCCTTGTTGTGGTGATGATAGTGCAGGTTGTTGTAAATTTTCTTGTAAATTTGATGCAACATTATTATAGTCCTGTTGTGTGGGTTGACCTGTTTCAGCAACACTCGGGACGTGGACACGGGGGGGGATAGCAGCAAAATTATAACCCTTATTAATTGCATTTTTTTGCTCAGTTATCAACTCGTTGTTTGTTTGTTTGTTATTTTCATATTCGAAAGGCTTTGGAATTTGTGTTTGAATATAGTGGTTATTTGGTTGTCCAATTTTTTTCTTTGATTGTCCCGTTTGTTTCCTTCTTGGTGCTAGTTTATTTTTCTTTTCGGGGGTTTTTTTATGTCCTCTTCCAGTTTTCTTTGGGTTCTCTGGGTTCTCTAGTTTTCCGCCTCCTGCTCCTGCTGCTGGAGGTGGGGGTGGGGGTAAGGGTGATAAGGGTAAGGGGCGCAGGTTGGATGGGAGGCGTTCGGTTGTATATTTTTGTGTAATCCTTTTTGTTCGTGGCATACTATTAATATTATATGTATATATAATAATTATTATTATACACATATAATTTATATGTTAAAAACAATTGTCCCTATTACATTTATATTATTCATTGCAACGTGGGTTGGGTGGTGCTCAAACGAATGGATAAATTATAATTCTTTAAATTGTGATAAACCAGAATTATTAATTATTCCTAGATTTTATAATAAAAAAGATTTTAAAAAAATAGAAAGTATTATTTTACAAAAAAACAAAGAATTACATCGGGATATACGAATGTGTGAAAGGGAAACGTATTTATTTAAAAAAACTACGGATGACCATAGCGAATTATATAAATTGCTATATAATGAAAAATTTACAAATACCGTAGAAAAATATATAAATCTTAATAATAATACGGATGATTTAAACGAGAGACATATTATAGCGAATGATTACCCAATAGAATATAGAAGATATGACGCGAAGTCTAATGGAATGGAATGGCATACTGATATTGCATTATTTGATGGGAAACCATATTATGAGTGTGTATTAACATTATCTAATACAAGTAATTCGCATTTTGAATATATAGATAAAAATGGTATTCAACAAAGCATATATACAACCCCGAATACTCTTATATGTGTGATGCCAAATGTGGTTCCACATTATGTTTCCCCAACGCAAACAGGTGAGCGAACAATCTTAAAATTTATTGCAATATTCGATGGAAATGTTAAAAATAAAAATTATGACGATGAGTTAGAAGGTAAAAAATATTTTACGTAATTTATGTTTTGCGACCTTTTACGCGGTGGTTTCGCACATCACCGATACCACTTGATACACTACCAGGTTTATGATAAACCATAGCATTGTTTGTGAATAAACTAAATATTTTCGAACCTTTATAATTTACTATAATTTTTGGGATAAAGTCCTTATAATATTCGGAGTGTGTTACAACTGTTGTTGTAATAATATCATTTAATGTTCCTGCGTATCTTGTCTTGTTTGTTAGCGTAACTGTTACCGGGTTTGGTATCGAACCAGGAGTAGCCTGGGTCCATACAGCATCAGGAATTGTTATTCCAGGGAGAGAACTATTAAACTTAATTGTTAATCCTATATCTTCATCATCTGGTGATATAATAGGTTCTTGTAGTGAAACAGTAATTTGTACCTTTTGCTCATTGTTTAGAAAATTAACAGAATTTAAATCTACAATGCCTGGACTAAATGAAATTCTTGGTAACATTTGTATATATATATAATAA
>OCVQ010002137.1_pt1 | contig 13607 bp, 11 predicted proteins | sample 1539061 | NCBI WGS metagenome assembly OCVQ01 (sample SAMEA3355526, study PRJEB22509) | marine metagenome | biome: marine; feature: river plume; material: water | place: USA | collected 2010-08-08 | depth 0.5 m | reverse complement strand
GTGTTGAACACACTATCACTGACTGGGCTGATGCAACCAAATTGGGTATGCAGACTGACGCTTCAGGTAATCCTTTGGACATCACTTACTACTCTGTAACTGATCCTATGGCTATGGGCGAAAAAACCAAAATCGTTGGTTGGGAGCCTACAGTATCTCGTTTGCTTCGTATGGAAATGATGCGTATGAAGGCCAACACTTTGATGTGGGGTCGTCAAGGTAACGCTAAAGATGAAAAAGGTCGTCCAACTCGTGCTAAGCAAGGTTTGTGGCAACAACTTCACTTGGGTAACGTTATCTATTATGATCGTGGTCAGTTCTCTTTGAACTTGATTCGTGCTGCTGTTGGAGATTTGTTCTACAACCGTGTGTTGATCAAAGATCGTAGCGTTAAAATCTACACTAACCGTTCTGGTATGGAATTGGCAGCTACTGCTATCCGTAAAGACTTCAACGGTCAGAACTTCATGGTAGATGCAGGTAAGTTCATGGATGGTAAAGATCGTTTGAAGCAAGGTTATGCTTTCCAATTCGATCACTTCATGACTACTGAAACTGGTCCAGTTGAGTTCGTAGAACTAGAGCAATTGAACGAGCATGCAACTTTCTTGGAATTGGGTCCTAACAAGAAGACTCCTCCAATCTTCATCATTTTGGATATCAGTGGTCAAGATGACGCTGGAATTCGTGAAGTGAAATTGTCTACTCGTCCTAACATGTACTATCAGTATATCCCAGGTTCAGTAGGATTCGGTGCACAACAAACTGTTGTTGCTAGCAAAGATCCTTACTCCACCTACATGATGAAAGATTTCGCTGGTATCTTCTTGGAAGATCCTACCAAGTCTGTAATCATTAAAGAATTCCCTCGTATCTAATTAACGATTCTATAAGGGAGGGGTTTTAACAGCCCCTCCCAAATAGATAAAGATTAGAATCAAACAAACCAAAAACCAAACCAAATGAGTAAAAACAACATCAAGGGTGTGCGCATTATTCGCCCTTACAAAAGAGAACCATCTAACATGCGTACGTTGGAAGGATCATTGTACCAGAATGGATATGCGTTCATTCCAGGAACAACAAGAAAGTTTTATCCTCGTGTAGATTCACGTGGAGTTATTAGGACAGGATTAGATGAGAACTCTCCAAAAATCAGAGCCATCTTTGATCCTAAAGTAAAGGAAGCTGAGGTACAACGAATCAAGCAATTGAAAGATTACTATGAGTCGATCCTTGACGAATCTTTAGAACCTAATAGTACGTTCTATGACGAAATGAAAGAAAACGGAGTTACTCTAGAAGATGGTGAAAACATCTTTAATATGGAGAACCCCCGTGAAGCTGTAAATTTCTATTGGATTATGGAGACTGATATGGTAGCCAATTCATTAGATGACATTGAAAGTGGAAAAGTAGACACCTCAATTGTAAAGTTTTATGTTTACAATGGAGAAGTTGAAACAAAGGTAACCTTTGAACGTAAGAAGAAGATCAACAGTGCAATTGCATCTCTCGATAAGATGAGTGCAGTTAAACGTAAGAAGATCCAAAAACTTATTGGCTTAGGATTGCCAATGGATAGTACAGAGGAAGAAGTTTATAATGCTATAGACGAATTCCTACGTACACCTGCTAGTGCAATGGACAGAGATCCTATTGAACAGTTTGCAAAGATCACTTCTTATAGTGATGACTTGCTTGATGTTAAGGCTCTTGTTAAAGACCTAGTAGATAAAAACATAGTAAGAATTAAAGGTTCTATTGTATACGAAGGTGAACATGTATGGGCGAAGTCAGTTGAAGAGTTTGAACTTTTCTTGACAGATCCTAAAAACACCGAAGAGTACGAAGCCTTTAAGGATAAGTTAAAGAACAAAGCTAGAATTGACGCTCTCTAAAAATTAAACATAAACTATGATCCCTGTTGAGGAACTCATCTATGAGTTTAAACTAACCATAAACAAAGTCAACCGTCAGGATAACATTGATATCCCGATTGAAGACATTATGGTTTACCTCAACAAGGCTCAGGTTAGTTGGATTAAAACTAAAATTAATCCTAACAATGTTTATAAAGTAGGGTACGAATCTATCAGGAAACGGATTGATGATCTACAAATCTTAAAACAATCTAACGTTCTTTTAAAACCTAAAAAAACAAACGATCTCTTTCACATTGGCTATGACTGCCCTTTGGAAGATGCAGTAAACTATATGTTCTACATTTCGTGTTACGCTATAGCTAAACAGAACAAATGTTCTGCTCCTATAAACGTAGACTTAATTAGACACGGAGAACTTACTACAAAGTATCTAGACGATAATTTCACCCCTTCGTTTGAGTGGAGAAACACATTAGCCACACTGGGGAGTGATAATTTAACAGTCTATACTGACGGTAAATTCACAGTTGATCAGGTTTACATTACATACTTACGTTTACCCAATAACATAGATGTCCAGGGTTACGTGAAGTTTGATGGAAGTAACTCTGTAAATCAAAACTGTGAACTCCCTGAATATGCTAAGTCTGACATTGTCGACCTAGCTGTTAAGTTCGCTGCTCAATCAAATGACAATCAAGCACAAGCTGTGTTTGCTGAAGATCGTCTAACTAAAAACTCTGAATAAAACATAAAATTATGAATCACAAAATCACACAAATTTTCGTGCCTACGTCATTTACTGGTAGTCCAACTACTGATGCATTGACTTCTCAAAAGCTTCACGCATATACGCCAAGCTTCTCTCCTGTAACTGTAGCTACTGGTACTACTGCTGGTTATACCACTGCAGGTAACAGTTCTGATTCTTTTATCTTTGCAATTGGTAGTGGAAGTACTAAATATGGTTCTTTCAAATCTAGTGTAATTGACAAAAAGAATGTATTATCAGTAACTAAGGTTTCTCCTGATAACACTACTAAACAACAAATTTCTTACATCGGATTTGACGAAGTTAACGACAGCAAGTCTCCTAGCTTCTCTTGCGATGAAGAGTACGTTGTTACTTTGAAAATTAGCGAGTACTGGAGCAAAGGTATTTTCCAACCTATGATCCAAGAATCAGTAAGTGTTAAAACTGCTTGCTGCGCTGACTGTGCAGGTGGATGTGACTCTTTGGGTTGCTCTACTTACATGGCTACTTTGGCTGACAAAATCAATGCTTCTCCTTTGTTGAGCAAGTATGTAACTGCTACTTACGTTTACAAAGGTTCTTTGCCTACTTACAAGTGGACTTTGACTTACCAAGATGCTGGTAACTCTACTGCAGAAAACGCTATCTTGACTGACTTGCGTTCTGTATATGCAGCTTACGTAACTACTCCTGGTTCTGACATCGTTATTACTTCTGATACAGATGGTGATTCTGATGCTGATGCATTGGGTAACACTATGTACGAGTTGACTCCTTTGGCTTCTGTAACTAGCTTGCCTAACTACAACGGAGTTGCTTGGGAAAAAGTATTGGTAAGTGCTGGTTCAGTAACTGCTTGTGGTGTTAAAATCACTGGTAATGCTTTGGATGAATTCGGAAACGCTTGTGTTCCTGATGCAGTTCCTTACGTATTCAACTTGGTACGTTTCAAAGTAAACATCCATGAAGGTCCTTACAACACTCAAGATTTCGATATCGAAAACTTCTGTGCTGCTATCCCTGTAACTACTACTCAAGAGATTAAGTATCCTATTGGTGCTGGTGTTGCAATTGCTGAAATGGAGCGTCATTACTTCACTACTAACTTGCCTGCTACTGCTGATGCTCGTAGGTATTGGAATCCTATCTACAACGAAGATTCTAACGGTTTCTTGTATGTAGACAAAACCAAAGTTTATACTGCTTATGAGTTGACTTACTTGGAAAACTCTGCTGTAGGTTTTGAGAAAAAATCAGAAAATACTCACTCTGTATTGTTCTTGGTAGACACTACTTTGACTGCTTTAACTACTGAGTTAGAATTGTTCTTGGAAGCGTTTGCTGACGTAACCCTTTAATTTAACGGGGGAGTTTATAGCTCCCCCTTTATTTTAACCTTAATTAAATAAAACAAAAATGAAAGATATTATTCTAAAAACTGGTACATACCTTAAGGAGACTAAGACATCGCATACAAACTCTATCCCTGGACAATCTTTGGAAAACTTTGTAGTAAGTGTTTTGGCTAATCCTACTTGTTGTGTAAAAACTTTGAAGTTGAGCAAAAGTTCTGTAACTCAAAGCGGAACAATCACTACTGGTGTTACTCTTAATGCATCTGCAGGTAAGATCACTACTGTTGCTTTGACTACCGCTGCAAATTCTGTTGAGGCTGCTTTTACTGTAACTAACAGTTCTGTAGTTGCTGATTCTGTAATTATTGCAACTGTTACAGGCTACTCTGGTTCTACTACTACTAACGACTTGCCTCAAGTATACATTGATGATGTAGTTGCAGGTTCTTTTAATGTTATTGTAGGTAATGGTGGTTTAGGTACTCTTGATGGTACTGTAACTATCTCCTTCGTAATTCACTAATCTCTAAAACTAAATAGGGGAGGTAACACTCCCCTTTTTTAAATCATGAATGTACAACTAAACATCGAAGCATTAAAAGCAAAAGACTGCGCTTACTTATCTATTTTGGATACTTCATTTTATCCAGTAGCTCCAGATAGTGCAGAAATTAGTATCAGTCTTCCTGGATTTGATAATCCTTATAACTTTGACTTTGTAGTAAGTGAGGTAAATGTATTTACTGCTTACTCCTTTGGTCTAACAGTAGAGGAGACAGATAGCTTTACTCCCCTTCCTGATGGTGTGTACAAATTGGAGTTTGTTCCTTGCCCTAATGTAGGAACGTGTACTAGGTACCATCTGCGTACCTGTAAAATTGATTGTCGTCTTGCAGTACAGTGGGCTAAGTATGTAGACTGCTGTGATGATGAGAAGATGTTATATTACTTAGACAAAATTGAGTTTTTGCTTAAGGGAGCTGAGGCACATGCTGACCTTTGCAACCCTGCAAAAGCTACTGAATTATATAAGAAAGCCGATGACCTACTCAGAAGATTTGAGCTTGACTGTTAAGAAGAAACTAGCTATGGCTGCCTACAAGGAACTACAGCATATCAAGTACTTAACAAAACCCTATTACAAAAAGTCTAGAGCATTAGCACGCTTTCTTAAGTATGCTGATTGTTTAGACTGCGATACAAATGCAACTCTAAAAATTAAATTGTAAACAAATGACTAAATGCTGCCCTACCAATAATTGTGTTGAGATCGTTCCTTCTGGATGCGTCAAATACACTGGTACTCCTACTCCAGGAGGACTTATAGATTCTTTTGATAATTGTGACCCTTACTTAAATGACTTGCTTAAGTTGTTAGATGATAAGGTAGTTAACATAGACACACGTGTAGGATTGAATAAAACTGCATTTGATAATGCTAATACAGCATGCGGAACTACTTCAGTAATTTCTACAGTAGGTCTTACGGTTGCAGATGATAAGTATTATTCTTCTGAAGTCGTACTTAAACTTGTAGGAGTTATTTGTGAGTTGCGTTCTCGCATGAATTACCTATCAGCAGGAAACATCAATACTAATAAGGGAAACATTCATTGGTTAGATCTTCCTTTAGATGGAAAGCTAGACTTACAATGTTTAACATCCTATTGTAACCCTCCTGCCCCTATTCTAACCTTGAAAGATTTGTTGAACGCTATTATTGATAAAATTTGCCCATAATGTCTACTTGTATTGATTGCTACGGAACTAATTCTATTACCCCTTGTGCAAGTGTTGGTTGTTCTTCAACTAACTATGCTAAGTGTATTACTTACTCTGGTTCAGATCTTTTCTGTGCTACGGGTGCTATAAAAACTTTTAATTCTATAGGACTTGCAGTAAATCCTGGAGCTATTACAGAATATACTGTAAGTCCTACAGGAGGCACAGGTAACAGTTTTAGTGTTAAAGTTACTCGTACTCCAGGTTCTATCGGATACACAGTTACTTTAGTATCTGCTGGTGCAGCTTACACAGTAAATGATATCTTAACTGTAGCAGGTGCAAGTATTGGAGGATCAACTCCTGCCAACAACTTGACTATCTCAGTTTTAAGTTTAGTTCCCTTAATCTCGTCTGCAAATAACTTAGACCAAGTTATTGCTAATCTTAACTCAAGAATCTGTACATTAACTCCTTCAGGATTAAGTTACTCAGGATTTAGTTACGGATGCTTGCGTGTAGGGGGAAACTTAAATAGCACAGGAACTTCTATTACAACTGCTCAACAGTTTACTGAAGCTACTGCTGCTGCTTTGTGTTCTTTGAATCTAAGAACTATTGCAGTAGAGCTTCCTGTCTTTACAGTCCCGGGATGTATTGCAGGAATTACTTCTGGAGTTTCTACTCTAAGCCAAGTATTGACTGCATACGGAACTAAACTTTGTTCTACTACTACAAGTATAGATATGTCAGGAGTTACAAACAATCCTTGTGTCTCTTACTCATTTACTACTAAACCTTCTACTGCTGTAGTATCAGATTATATTAACTGGATTACTACGAATGTGTGTGGCATGTACACAACACATGATACTAGTATTGGTACTGTAACAACTGCAGCTGCTAATCTTAAGACTTATATCTCAGGAGGTTCTGCTGTTCCTGCATCTATTAACACTTCAGCTTTGTCAGGAGGTTCTTCTACTAGTACTTTAAGTGCAGCAGCTATCTTGTTTACAAGTCAGATTGCTTCTTTGAATAGTACTGTAGCTACTCTTGCACCTGGAAGTTTGGCTTTGACTTGGACTACGAACTTTGGTTCTAGTGCATACTACGGTTATACTTTTAACTACACTAACAGTAGTACAACTCTAGCTACTCAGTTAGGTCGTGTAGTAGATACTTTAGGTAGACTTAAACTTAAGTTAAATGGAAGTGACTTTGTTGCTACAAGTGACGCTGATGGATTAAACGTATCATTGGCTTCAGGAGTTCGCTTTGCTTGTTCTCAACTTAACAGTTGTTCTATCTCAGCTTTAGCAGACGTAACTACATCTGCTCCTGCAATTTTCCATACCTTATTCTGGAATGGTTCTGAGTTTGTAAACAAAGAACTTATCTTTACTTCAACAGGAGGAACAGTTACTGCAACTCGTGCAAACAATGCTACAGATATAACTGTCAACTTAGAAGCTACCTTAGCTACTCCCGTAAGATATAACTTTACTGCAAGTACTGTAATAGGTGCTACTAACGGAAACTCTTTAGCATTCCCTACAACTCCTGGTACAGGATATTTGATGGGTGTATTGCATGGAAAGATGGTTAGCTTGAATGGAAATATTCGTTTAACTTCTTCAGGTTCATTTGGTATTACTCCAGGAGTTCCTTTAGATATAGCAGTTGCTCCAACAGCAATTAGACCTGCAGGTATAGTTTATTTAAGAGCTACGGTATACGTAAGAGGAACTTCTCCTTACATAGAACCTAGTGCAGCATTTGAAGCAATGGTTTCTCTTGATCCTTCTGGAGTACTTAGATTAATTCCTTATCCTAACTACTCAGGTACTCCTGTTGTATACAATACAGCTGGACAAAACTTAGAAATCGTTTTAGGAGGATTGTCTTACACAATTCTACCTTAATAAAAATCTTGGCAGGATTTTTTGGTTGGTTTTCCTGTCATCTTGCTAGTAGGAGCCTGCGAAAGTAGGCTCTTCTAGTTTTTAAATTAACCCTTGACTTAAACTTAAAATTAAATTATATTTGTAATGAACCTTAAATTAACCCAAACTATATCCTGAGATGTACACAAATTCAGAATTAATCGGTAGAGTTAAGAGTGCTAACAAATTTGTTAGTGACGATGACTTGATTAGTGACCGTTATATTTATGGTTTATTAAAGACTAAAGCAGCTACCTTACTTCGTAGGGAAATCAACTTAAGAAGGTTGCTTACTTCAGATAATGTTTATCAAGCTTACGAATGTGTACATTTGATAGAAGCACCAGGATCAGAGTGTGACTTAGGTTGTCCTATACGTAGAACCAAACATAAACTACCAAACATAGATGAAGGTTTATATTCATATTTTATTCAGGGGGTATTTAATACTTCGAACTCAGAAGAACTTTTCCCCACGACTATTAGAGATTACATCAATCATACCCGCTTACGTTTTAAGACCCCTAAAAAATACTACACCATTCGTAATGGATATTTGTATGTTTTAGATCCTGATGTAGAGTGTGTAAACATGTACGCTTACTTTACTGAGTCTATTGAAGACTTAGATGGTACAGATTGCGTGAGTATGTACGATAAACAATTTAAATTTCCAGGTTATCTAACAGACGCATTGATTGAAATGTGTACTCAGTCATTAATGAATTATCAAAAAATTCCTTATGACTTGGAAGATAACAACCGAGATGAACCCAACTAATTATGTCGAAAGACTTCATAAGAAAAAACCAACAATCAACTGTAAGACAAAAAGAGAAAGATACAGCGTCAGACACTAACTACACTGCTCTTGCTGCTTACGAAATGTTCTTAAAAGAAACTAAACGTAAAGATATTTCCTTTAAGGAATTTTGTGGCATCCCTAAAAAGATACACTCAAGACTTATGGAAAGATTATTGCGTGGTAGATATGCGATTAGATTTCCAAACTTAGGTTCAATTAAAGTTGTAAAAACAGAAAATGCAATTCCAAAAGGTAAACATACAATTATTAATTGGAAACTCTACAAAGAAAGTGGTGTCAAAGTGCCTTATAGAAACACACATACCAATGGTGCCATCTATAAGTTTCACTTGTATCCTTACTATAAGAGGGTAGTACAGTTTGGATTTTACGACCTAAGGGTTTCTAACAAGTACAAAGCTACACTAGCTCAAGCTATTAGAGAAAACAAAATAGACATACAGTCTTAAAACTATAAAAAAATGAATTACGATAACACTAACTTTATTTCATCTGAGCCCTTAATTGCGGAAGTAAAGCAAGAGTTAAAGTCGTACTTTGAGGCAGGTGCAATAAGTGAAGTGATGATCCCTACTTACATAGATCAGTCACTTCGTAAGCTTAGAGTAATGGTCTTAAAACCAGAAGAATTGGTTTTGTCTTTTCACGATTACAAGTCAGAACTTCCTTGCGACTTTGGGCTACTAGACTATGCTATATACTATGACTCCGAGATCTTCTGGTCTCAAGGAGTTAACTCTGTTAGAGGTAGTTGGTATAAGTCTATTCAATGTACTAACGGTTGTGTTGACTGTGGTCTTAAAGAAGAGATGTATGAGACAGTATCTGTTTCTACTCCAGGCTTTAAAATTACAATGAAGCAACCTACTTGGATTAAGGTTTACTATGGATCTAAAGCACTCTGCATAGAGGACTGTCCTAACCTTAGTACTTCTTCAAATGATGTTATTCAAATTCATCCTAATAAGACTGTCACATCTACGTTTGAAACTGGTTGCATATACGTTAGATATTTCTCACGTCCAATGGACGATGATAACCTACCTATGGTGCCAGAAATTCTTGAAGTTGAAGAGTATATCAAGTCTTATCTTAAGTTTAAGTTTTTTGAGCAACTTTGGCATTCAGTAGTTGACGAGAGTCAACGTCAGGTAGAAGCTAAGTTTCAGTACTACAGACAGGATCAACTTAATAAGTTGCAAGCAGCCAATGGTTACTTGTTGACTTACACCAAACAACAGATGGCAGATAACGTAGTTAAAATGCGTAATCGCTTTATCAGACATCATATCCAATAAGATTAATGGAGAATAAAATCAATCAGAACATTGCTGGGCTAAATTTAGATTCAGTTAACTACCAGATAAAGGAGAATATGATTACGTTTGCCTTAAACGCAAACATTCAATCTCATGATGGTAACTCAACTACATATACAAACGAACCCTCCAATCAAATCTGTGTTGACTTTGCTTCTCAGTTTCCTGGGTTTAAGATTGTAGGTACTTTAAACATTACCGAGCAATCTAAACTTATTGTATTCTTGGCTCATCCTGATGGTAGATCTATCATAGGACAGGTTACAAATATCAACAGAGACTGTACTAGGTTAATCAAATCAGAAACAGACTGTGGTTGTATATCAGGCACTACTGTAGAGAGTACTATAGGAACTGAAATCGGAGTTAGTTTAGATGCCTGTTGTACTTTTAGTATTCTTATGAATGACACTTGTCCTGATGGAAAGTGTTGTTTAGGATTAAGCCCAGAGTATCCAGTATTTGCAGAATATCGTATTGATGACTGTAAAACTAAGATTTACTTTATTGGTAAGAACATTACTCCTAGATACTTCTGGTTAGAAGAACCTTTTGGTAATGATCAGTGTGGGGTTCCTATTCCTGATTTGGTTACTGCGTGTGATAGATTAAAATTGTTTCCAGACTTTTGTCAGGCATCTATCTATCCTACTTCTGTGGATTCAGGAGGAAGACTTAAAGGAGGTGTATATTCTTTTTCAATTGCTTATGCAGATGAAAACGGAAAAGAACTTACAGACTACATTGATTTCTGTAATCCTATTCCCATCTTTGAAAGATACATTACAGAGCAAACTGAATACGAGACTTCTAAGTCTATCAGAGTTGCTATAGAACACAGTACTACTTTGTTTGATTACTTTAACTTAGTAGTAGCTGAAAACATAAATGAAGTAACTACATACCAACTGGTAGGTACTTACAGAGTAAACCTTTCTACACAGAAAGATTCTTTAACTTATTCAGGAGACTATTCCTCTACCTTCTCATCTATTGTTCCTTTAATCAGAAGTCCTCATTACATTAATGCAGGAATCATTGAGAAACAAGTAGACATATTAATGCTTGGAGATCTTACAGAAACCCCTAAGTATAACTTCCAACTCTTAGCTAATGAGATTGAGTTGCGTTGGGAAACTGTAGAGATGCCTGCAGATGGTAAGTTTGACTATTCTAATCCAGAAATCGCTTTCTTCTTCCGTACGTATCAAAGAGATGAAGTTTATCCTTTTGGTATCAAGTTTAAACTAAAGAGTGGAAAGTATACAGATGTATTTCATATTCCTGGTAGAATAGCTAGTAGGTCTCCAATAGATGAAAAGGGAACTATTCCAAAAGGATCCAGTAATGATGCTTTTACAGTAGAGAATGATTGTATTCCTGCAAGAGATCCTTATAGATGGGAAGTATATAATACAGCTGACAGTAACTACAATCCTCCTAACAATACTCCTACTAAACAAGAAGAACAATATAGTTGTAGGATTACTGTAAAGGATTCAGGAAAGTTTGCTTATTGGGAGTCTACAGAAACCTATCCTTGTTATGAAGCAGTGTGGGGAAATTTAGCTGGAGAACCTATTCGTTTTCATAAGTTTCCTGATAGTGCTGTAAACCACATTCACGCAGACAACCAAGATTTAATTTATCCTATAGGAGTTAGAATCAATGAAACAACATTTGAGAGACTCCTTCAAGATAGTTATGTTATAGACCCCTTAAATACTTACGGAGATAATTTAATTCCTGTAAGTGAGTTAATTTGTGGTTATGAGTTAGTAAGAGGTAATCGTGTAAATAACAAATCAGTTATTGCTAAGGGACTTGTCTATGATGTAGGAACACTTAGTGATCCTATTACTGGTAATGATTTTTATTATCCTAACTATCCTTACAACGATTTAAATAAAGATGCTTACATAAAGTATACATCTACTTGGTACGATAAGGGAGATAGAGGAGAGTCTACAAGTAAGTTTCCTTTGCATGATGGTTTTGTAAATACTAGAGCTTTTGGTTCTCAAAGATTTACATTCCATTCTCCTGATACACACTTTCAACTTCCTAAAGTAGGTACAGAACTTAAATTAGAAACTTTAGAGTATGGTAAAGTACAAGGACACTTTGTTCCTGTATTAGATCATCCTCAATATAGATTCTTAGATGGTACAGCAAATAGTTTAATTGGAGTTGTAGCAGGAGCATTAGCTACTGTAATTGAGTCTCAAACAAAAGCAACAGCATCTGATCCAGGACAAACAGTTATCTCTCGTAGTGATATTACTACAATGCTTAGTAACATGAGCATTATGAGAGATCTTTTAGAAAAACTTGTTCCTAATAAGAATATGGCTTATCAATACAATTCAGTTGGTAAGTACAACAGGTATCAAGCTGTTCCTAACTCAGGAGAGAAAAGAAGGTTCTTAGATATTGGACTTTATGCTAATGATAAGATTGTAGAGTTAAATGACGATAAGCCATTACACAATAGACTCAGAGAGACTTCAGTATATCTTAAGACTAACTATTCTTTCTTAAATACTTTTTCATCTATTGTTGATACTACTCGTTTTACTATTTCTCAAGCAGGAATAGAAGATAATCCTAGTCAAGTGATAGAAAGTAATACAAGAGCGTACTATTCTTCTATAAAGAGAAACTTCCCTAATCAATACGGTCCTATAGAAAACATTAGATATGTTTCTACAGGATACTCTGCTCAGTTCTATTTAAACTCTAGTGGAGTATACACTCTTGAGAGAAAGTACTATCCTGCATTTGGAGGAGACACTTATATTAATCAATTTGCACTTAAGCGTAAACACGCTTTCTTTACCCGTAACTTGGCTAACTTACCTGCTAAAGTTGATAACGTTCCTTTTGACTATTGGTTGTTTCCTAATCTTGGATATCCTACTTACTACGTAGGAAACAGTTCTGAACCTATTACTGCAGGAGACATAGTTGGTACTTTAACAGGAGCTTTAGTAGTAGCATTTGCTCCTAAAATTGTTGCAGCGGGACTTAAAATTAATCCACTTCTTCCAGCTACTATACCTCTTATAGCTTCTGATATATTAACAGATCAGGCTTTGGCTGCTACCATTGCTTCTGTATTTAATGACTTCCTGCCTAAGACAAACTTGGATGCAAGAAATCCTGACATAGCTCTTACTCATGAAGGGTATTTTTATACAGCCTCTTATGGTATTCCAGTATTCTATGTAGAGTCTGACATTAACGTAGACTTGCGTCATGGAAGAAATGACTTAGAAGAAAACTTTTATCCTAATGTAGGGGACGGTATTCCTGATGAGTGGTTGCATGAAGTAAACGTACCTATTAAGTACGATAACTTTTACCACTACAACGCTACCTACTCTGCACAGAACTTAAGTCCTAACCTTCCTTATAGATTAAAGTATCCTGAACTAGGATGTTTGGCTTATCATCAGAACAGAGTAATCTATTCTGATCCTGCAAATGCTTCTAACTATCTTTCAGATGCTTGGAGAGTATTCCGTCCAGGCAACTTCTATGACTTCCCTAAGCAAGGAGGCCGCTTAATAGATCTAAACTCAGGAGAGAACGAAAGAGTATATGCTAGGTTTGAGAATACAACTAAAGTATATAACTCTCGTATTACTCTAAGCACTACTTCTCCGTATCAGTTAGAGATTGGTAATGCAGAAATGTTCAAACAGAAACCTGTAGACCTTTCTAAAACAGATCTAGGTTACATAGGAACTCAACACAAAGCTTATGTTAAGTGTGAGTATGGAACATTCTGGGTAGA
>OCVQ010002136.1_pt1 | contig 13608 bp, 14 predicted proteins | sample 1539061 | NCBI WGS metagenome assembly OCVQ01 (sample SAMEA3355526, study PRJEB22509) | marine metagenome | biome: marine; feature: river plume; material: water | place: USA | collected 2010-08-08 | depth 0.5 m | reverse complement strand
TTTCAATGGCTTCAAAGAGCCAGAAAACGGTATTAGTTTTGATTTATTTTTACATTTAAATCTATTAAATTCTAGTTGTCTGTTTTGAAAAATGTTTTTTCTACATATGCCAACTGCTCTAGTTTCATCCGAACCTTTATCAGTTTTATTAATCCTACTTGTGTTTGTATTGATACCCGAGTCGACCGCTTTTATACATCTACATAACTTAGACGCTAATACATCTTCAGTAATTTCTTTATATGTTTTATTTTTTGATTTAGGAATTTGATAATAACTAGCGATTTTCTTATAATCAGAAGCTGTCAAATCCATGAGATGGAGTATATTTATTGGTTAGATTTTTTATCAAAATATATAATATATTCAATAATAAATGGATAAATCACATAAAATAGTGGTTTTTGATTTGGACGAAACATTAGGGTACTTTACAGAATTCGGTATATTCTGCGATAGTCTAAATAAATACTTCAAAAACAATACTTACAGTGATGATCATTTTTCATTTCTGTTAGACCTATATCCAGAATTTTTACGACCAAAAATAATGAATATACTTAAATATTTGAAAAATAAGAAGATAGAAAATAAATGCTACAAGATTATGATATATACAAATAATCAAGGTCCTAAATCATGGGCTATAGATATAAAGGATTACTTCAATTCAAAAATAGAATACAACTTATTTGATCAAATTATAGCGGCATTCAAAGTAAGAGGTACACCGGTAGAACTAGGTAGAACATCTCACGATAAAACAGTAAATGACTTTATTCGTTGTACAAAAATACCCAAAGATGTAGAATTGTGTTTTATCGATGACGTGTATCACCCTGGTATGGTAGATGATAAGGTTTATTATATTAATGTGAAGGCATACAAACATAGTCTGTCATTTGACTACATGATACAAAAGTTTTTAAAGTCCGAACTAGGTAGTAAATTGTCTGATAGAGAAGATTTCATTACAAAGATGGAATACGAAATGAAGAGATATAAAATTATGCGGTAAATGAGAAATCAAATACAACAAGAAATAGACAAGATTGTTGGAAAAAAAATTATACAACATTTAAAACATTTTTTCAATGAAAATATATACAAGACCCACAAACGAGCGCAAACATACAAAAAGAAACTCAAAAATAAGACTTTAAAAAAATCATCTTACTAATTTCGCGGCCTTGACTAAACTAACTAAATCCAAATCTCTCGAATATTTGTCTAAAACGGTAGTGGTCAATAAGAATATAGCAGAAGAGAATACTACCTTTCTGTCAAACTCAGTAAATCGCACACGACTGAATGGGTTAAACCGAATCAATAGAAAGGCAATGACATAATATTTTATACCTGATTGAAGTAGTACTAAATATTCAGGATTATATGTTTTAATCTGAAAAAACGCAATAAAATAAAAAAGGTAGGATAAATATAACGCACTGTCAAATAATATTTCGTGGTAATTATTCATATACATAAGTGTATATAAATAATTTGTATCTGTTTACAATATAGTTTAATGTATCCATAGTAAAATAATACATTTCATTATTTAAACCGGAACGATTTCTGGAGTAGCATGATCATCTAAATTAGCAGTTGGAGATACCTTATTATATAATTTTAATGTTCTCGCACTAGCATCCTGAGTATCACAGTATTTTGGCATCCAAAAATAAGGGATTACATGACCGTTATTTGAAAAATGTGACTCAAATATTTCTCTGTAATATAACTGTTCTTTTGTTTTTGGTGGATTAATCGGATACATTTTTGCCTTTTCGTATAATTCAGTATCACTATAAGTCGTATCTAAATTCTCTTGAATAATTTCATACCACGATTTATCTAGAGAACTAACGCCGTCACTAAAAGCCTCCTTGATTCTCCATAAAATAGAACTGGGTAACAAGGTAGGATCCATTACTTGGATCGACTTTCTTAATAAATATTTTTCAATTTTGTTACCATTACAATGATTTCGAATATGGGAAGGAATACTTAGATATTTATGAACAAATGTTCGATCTAAAAAAGGAGTTCGCGGTTCTAATCCATGAGTTGATATACTACGATCGCTTCTCAGGACATCGAAATATTGTAGATCAGATAAAAGTCGTTTACATTCATGATCAAACTCAATATCAGATGTGCAATTATGAAAATATAAATACCCCCCAGTTAACTCATCCGAGCCATCTCCATTAAATATAACCTTCGCATCACTATGTTCGGCAATATATTTAGAAACCAAATAATTACCTACGCTTGCTCGAACACTAGTAGTATCATAGCTTTCTATATTATATATAACCTCTGGAATGGCTTGAATAAAGTCTTCTTTTGATAGAATAATTTCAGTATGTTTAGATCGGATATGTTCTGATACTATTTGGGCATATTTCAAATCAGATCCACCAGACATACCAATACTATATGTTTGTAATCGCCCGGTTGGTATAAATTTGGAAACCATCGCAGTAATAAGACTGCTATCTAACCCACCTGACAAGAGACACGCCAAATTTCGATCCATGGTAATAACGCGTTTTTTTACGGATTCTAACAAGGTTTCGTAGATCATTTTGTGGTAGGCGTACATGTCTGTCTCATGAACAATGCTACTTGTAAACGGATTACATGTATAATTAAATGTATTATAATTAACGAGTGTCAGTTGAGATATATTATCATATTTTTGACTTGTTTTGATTGAACAATAGGTCCCTGCTTTAAAATTATAACCATTATTTGTTAATGGTACGACTTGTTTTAATAAGGAAGCGAATACATAATAGCCAGAGTCTGAAAACCCATAATACAATGGTCGTACACCATATGGATCTCTAGCAACATACATAGTACCATTATTTGTATCATATAACATAAAGGCAAACACACCATCTAGATTCTGTAAAGTATATTCAATGCCATATTTCAGGTATAAGTGTATGATGGCCTCACAATCAGAATGAGTTTTCGGTTTAACATTCAGTTCTCTGTAAATCTGTTTATAATTGTAAATTTCACCATTACAAATTAAATGGACACCGTTAACTGTAATTGGTTGATTGGATATGCTATCTAATCCATTGATAGCTAATCTGTGAAAACCAAACAAGATATTATTATTCATACTTTTCAAGATAGAATGCTCTGGACCACGACCTCGCCCTCTATGAAAAGCCTGGGAGATTATTTCATTGTATTTAGAAAATGAAATACTTTTGGAACCTTCTCTTATGATCGAAAAAATTCCACACATGATAGTTACATTAGTTAGATTTCTTTAGGTATATTTCAATGAATATAATTTGAATCATGCCTTATAAACAAATTAAATCATACACTATAAACAAAATAAACAACAAACACAACAATAATAATATTTATTATACGTATAATATAATAATGGATACTACAAATAATCAATTATATGGAGTGACCAATGGATATTACATATGTAACCATGGTCGCGTAGATGAGATAAATAGTCGTATAGCAGACAGAAATATTCCATCGGATAGCTTACAGCCACAATATAGCATACGACCTACATCAACCAAATACGGATATATGCAAATTTTAGATCAGTATAAACCTTCAAGTGTGCCATTACATAATTACAAGTCGTATTCCACAAAACAGGTTTTTAATCCAGGTAACGCACAGTCGCCTTGGAGTGGATTTTCAAACAATATTAATACCGAATCCACGTTAAGAAACCAGTTTTTTGCCCTACAGAAATGTGAACAATCCGAATGGGTGCCTTCCAGTACAAGCGATTTATATCAGACAAAATTGGACTTTGTTCCTCAACAACAAACACATCCTTTGTTATTCGACAAACCAGATTTTACGCCATTCAATCCAAATAACATGAACATTGCCAAAAAAATATTTAATAATCATACTAGATATGATATAAAAGATGTAAATGCGGACGAGTCATGTTAAATTAAACTAGTTTTTTTCATATAAATATGTAAATGGATATTTCTATGAACAATATTGATAATTTAACGTTGACCTATTTTTTAAACAAAACACAGTATGAAAGTATTCTTAATAAAAGAAATGGCGTTGAAAAAGATGTAGAATTTTCAAAAGATAAACATTTCTATAAAAAGAGAATCTTAGACTTGAATAAAAAATTATTTAGGAATGAAATCAATGATAAACAACTAAATGGTCATTTCAATAATTTTGTAAAGTCGTGTATTAGTTACTTAAAAATGGTAGATACTACGGAAATATTACAAAAACAATATGAATATATGGACGCAAATACTGAATCGGTCAGTAATATTGAATTTAACGATAACAACAACAATAACAAGAATAGTAATATCAATCCAGATCTAGCAAATACGGATGACAATACGGGTGATATTATAAATACATATGATACATCTGGTACAAAACACATCAAGAATGTGTCCATTGATTTATCAGTTAGTCTAGATGAAACCGGTATCAATACTAAAGCGGATGATCATGACCTACCGAAAAGCGTGGACGAAACAAATAATATGAACAGTGACTATTTATTGAAAAAACCAGGTAGTATGAAAAAAATAAACATAGATACATTTGTCGTAAAAACTTCGGATAATATCAAACCAAAAATATTACCAAAAAAACAGGATGTCAATATTGGAACCAAGGCATTCAAAACAAAGGGTATCGCCAAAAAGAAAAATATCACTAATATTTATGAAGACAAGTAATAATAAATCGGCGAGTCGGAAAAGAAAAACGCACAAAAATAAATATGCTGGGTCTAATTCAAAAAAACATAAACCAAAAGAGTCGTCGCATATTCTATCACACACTCACGACGAATATTACAAAGAAAATTGTAGTCCAAATCCAGATAACAACAATAAATATACTTGTTATAGTGATTCAGCCTTGAGTAAAATGAAGAAATACTGGAATGCCAGACATCCCCGAGATAAAATAACAACAAACGATACGGTTGAAATCTGGAAATTTTTCAAAGAAAAAATGTCAACCATATGTCATAGAGAGTCTTGTTGGTTGAGAAGTAAATTTATGGCAGGCAAATTAGATAACGAATTATTAAACTACACTTTTGCTCCTGTAGCACCAACCGAATGGAAATCAAAGCCGAATGAATGGTTAAGTAGTTTAGATATAGAAGCTGTAATGAGACAGTATGAAAGATTTTACAAATGCTTTGAATTTTTGGGTCCGTCACCTATAGATTTCAATTTTCATAAGTTATATGGGGAGTGTGTTTGGGAAGAACTATGTAATTTTAATTTAAGTGAGCAGATCAAACGAAGTAAGAATAAGATTGGTATTATTTTGAATACTGATCCTCATTATAAGAGTGGGGAACATTGGATATCAATGTTTGTGAACATAAAAAAGAAGATGATTGTATACTTTGATAGCAATGGTAATATTCCGCCAAAAGAAGTAAAAGAATTAATAAAGACAATAGTCGACCAAGGTAAGCAAATAGGGATAGATTTCAAGGTAATGGAAAATACGATTGAACATCAACGTACCGATTCAGAATGCGGGATGTATAGCCTGTATTTTATAATTCAGATGTTAAAAGATAAAGATGTTGATTATTTCTTGAACAATCGAATTGATGACAAAGAAGTATTTAAAATGCGAAATGAATATTTTAATGTTGAATAAATTGGTTTATCTGAATATAATATTCATATTATATGAATATTATATGAATATATAGAACGCATATAAAAATATAAAAGTTATATAAATAATGATGTATATGGACTATGTAAGTAATGATAATAAAGGGCTCTTGTGGGGAATATTACAAGAAAGTAATATATTTCAGGGAATTCATAGTGACAAGTTTGACGAAATAAAGAGCATATTTGAGAATACAATACACAATATTAGTACACGGCATTCGCAAAAAGGTATCATGGAAAAGAATAAAATGACTATAGAAGAACTGATTAGTAGAATAAATGAGGTTAAAAAAGCGAATGAACCAAAAATAAAAGTAATATACAAAGCAGAGGATTTACAACGTGAAAGAGCAAATGAATTAAATAATAAGTTAAAAAAATACGAGGATGACATGGGTAGTATTGGCAAGGTAAAGAAACCAGAAGAGATTAATTTTAGTGATAATACATGGAATGTAGATGATAAACCAATTGGTGACGAGATGGACAGATTGATTTCTGAAAAAATGGCTAGTAGAGAGCGCGAATTAGAAATACCGGCTATTTCAAGTGATGCTGAGAAATGGATTACCAACGGTCGCGATAATCTAGAAAAAAAAAAGGTTTCTTTTGTGGAAAATGATAAAGCCCAAATGGCATCAACATATATAAATAATGACACATCCCAATCAGACATTAGTGTACAAAATAACCCACCAGTAGATAAGGTGGTTAATAACATTTTTAATATATTAAAGCGTAAAACCAAAGAACTGGATAATAACAATAAAATAAATGAAGTAGACTCGAGTGTAACAACAACAACTACTGTTAACCACCTTGACTATTCAAAATCAAGGGATAATAATAACACGATCCTGAATACCTTACTGTTAGAAGTCGCAAGTATGAGAGAAAAGCAAGACTTATTAATGAATATATGTAACGATATATTAAAAAGTGTAACTTCCTTAGAGGAAAATAATAGACAATTAAAAAATTAGTTAAAAATAAAATGTCTGATATTATTAACAATAGTAGTAAAATGCCAAGTAGGAGTAGAAATAACAGTATAGATTATAAAGCTAGCAGTAAAAATAGAAGCAGATCATATAGTATAGAATATAAGTTGAGCAATCGAAGTAGAAATACAAGTGAAGATAATGATACAGTGTACAATAGCGATAGATCATCCAGAAGTTATAGTATAGGTAGTTGGGAATCAATATATATGCCAGATGACTATGAACCAAGTGATATAAGCGATGTAAGTATAACAACCACGTATGGCGTCAATAGTGGTCGTTCATTATCATTTGAATGTAAATTTACCACAATGGAAACGGTGCCCACAGATAACAATAAGACTACCAGACGAAAAAGAGATGTCTATCTCAATGAAATAAAAGAGTCGCCCAAACCATCTAGTTTTATCAATTATATGACACATTTGATGAAAAAATAGACAAATCATACATTAGAGTGCTGACCAAATGATAATATATTTGAATATGTTATCATTTATGTAATAACCGTAGATTGTAATTAATTATACAATCTAGGTATATGACATCGTTACTATGCTGGAACAAATTTGAATGTTTTCGCATTCTGTTTTTGTGTTAAATAACCAATGAGTATCAATTCCCCACTACCTTTGACTACATCATTATAACTATCCAAGTCATATATTTCATACCATGTAACTGTTTCACCAGTGCGTGCGTCTTTCTTTATCTCAGGTGTTGGATTTTGCGCATACTCTATTTTAACACCATTCACTGGTATTTTTACAGTCTTGGCAGTCCATGTAATAAGTTGTTTGTTGAGTTGAGTTATGGTATCAGATTCCTCATTACTAATTGATGGCTTGTAAGAAAACGAAGTAGGCATTGTTTTTCCAAACGAAAAGCAGGAAATAGCGTCTTTTGTACCAGGGCGATTATATAGGGTACAGTCCATAGACGACTCGGTTATAGCCTTTAATAGTTGTTTGCTAATTTTCTCTTTGATAGTAGATATTTCATACAATGCTTCGTCACTACTAATGGGGATAGAATCGTCTAATTTACTACCATCGCTGAGTCGCAATTGAACCGATTTATCGCCACTGATTTGATCGGGAGTAAAGGTCATCAAATATAAAAATACTTTTACGGTTCGTAATTCAGGTGGTAGATCTTGATGACTACATATTCTTCTGGCTCTTCCAATAACTTGTTCGATACGGACCGGATGCCAATACGGTTCCACTATATGTACATATCTGGTATTCTTAAGTGAAATACCCTCTGCCCCTGAAGCAGTAATCATCAACACCTTGACTATTTCACCATATAAGTTATTCGTAGATATAGAGGCCAACTCACTAGTAATCGTATCAGGGACATAATTCCACGTGCTATTGAATATATTACGAATAATCTCTTTTTCTTCTTGTGTTTCAGTTCCCGTATATAAAGCAAAGGTAGGTTTACCAATATCACTAGACGCCATGTTAAGTTTCCATACACCAGCATCGTCCTTCTTGATTTTAAATTGAGCAAACCCGTTTGCCTCTAATACTAGCTTTAATATACCGATTCCTTCTAGAGTACGGAATTGTGTATATATTAAATGTAATCCTCTGAAGTCAGGATCTTGAATATTTTCCAATATATTTAAAAATTTAGGGCTATATGTCTGTAAACCAGTTGGTGATAGATATTTGGCCGAATTATCTTTTAAAAATGACATGGCATCCTTTATCCTTTGATCATATGTGGCATCTTCCTGAGTCTTTTTTTGCGCTTCAAGTAAATCAGCATCCTCCAAATTATATAGACCATCTTGATTGTCTAACCGTTCTCTAATAGAAAGGGCATCCAATATATTTTCATCCGCGTCTTCTTTGAGTGAATCGGCAATCTCTTCGCCATCTTTTGGCATCGGGCGTTTATTCTCGGCAGGGAATACAAAATTACAAAATGCTCTAGAAAAGATTCTATAAGTAGATACCGCATCATCATATAAATCATCGGTTGGTTTAGCAGCAGCCTTTCGTTTGGGTTTAGATGCCTTTTCGAGTTGTCTTTCTTGAATTCGTGCTTGTTCATATACACCAAACTGGAAATCACTCATAGGTATCTTTAAAACCTTAAAGTCAATGTCTTTATTAAATTGCGGCATTAGTTGCTCCTGAGCACTTCGAAAGTAAGAGGTAAGTCCTAATATTCGCCTTTTAAATAAACCCTCGTTTTTTATTTTACCGGTATTCTCGTCGATAAAGCGTGATTTGAATGAATCCAAACTATCAGGTAATGCCTTGAAGTTTTCAACCTGAATATTTTTGGTATTAACCTCTATTTCATTCCTATTAAGTATTGAAGTAACCATTTTAACAAAGTCGGCATCACTAATATTACTCACTTGTTGTTGTTTTGTTTTGCTGTTAGAAACTCCTTTGTAAGTGCCATCCTTATTTATATTCATAAATCCAAATGGATTTCGCGTGACCGTGAGTAATTTAGAGGATGGTTTATAATCAAGATAATCCAAAATCTCATAACTAGCAAATACTTTCATCATCTCTTCTTTATTAAATTTACGATTCGTTTGTATAGTTAATGGGAATGTCCATGTTTTGATATATCCACGAAGAATATTGAACAATATAGAAATTTCGTTGGGATAGTTAATCATAGGAGTTCCAGTTAATAACACGATGCGACAGTTTTCTGCTGATAATAAATAGTCATATAATCTCATAGATAACGATTCTGGGCGTTTTAATTTATTAACAATTCTGCTAACAAAGTTATGAGCCTCGTCTATAACGATCACTTTATTATCGAATGGATTGATAGTATAATCCAACGTCAATGCTTTTAGGTGACTATTCAATAAACCGTTGTAATTAATGAAACGATACTTGTTGGTAAGCATTTCATTTATTTGTGTATTAAGTGATTTTTTATTTAGTTCGGAAAGATCGTTATAATTGGATTGTTTCTTCACATTTACCATCCAAGCACCTCCATTTTTTTTAATGAAATCAGGGCTTAGTTGAAGTACACTTGATAATGTATGAATCATGTTTTTTTCGTCGTGTTTACCATCATTTATAGGTATAAACTCCCAGTATTGATTTTTTTTATATAATAGATCGCCACAACTCTTTAACTCTTCCAAATAGTTCATGCGTAAGGAGGCGGGAGTCATAACTATAATTTGTTTATCCGATTTCATACCTTCTGCGATAGCAATTGATGTACATGTTTTTCCACTACCCAGACCATGATACAGTAACAACCCACGATATGGTGTATACAGATTAAGATAATCTCTAACAACCTTTTGATGAGTTAACAAAGTAAACTCGGCGTTTTCGCGTCTATCACAACTCAATGACGACTCGGCGTTTTTGAATTCTTCCTTGTATGGTTTAAAAAGAGCATTAATAAATCCAATAAACGACTCGCGATTATTCATATAATACGAACTTGCCTTCAACAATACCTTTTTATCAGAATTAGGTATACGATCTTTAATCATCGTATCTCCAATTACCTCTTCGACATCAACTTCATCCGCAATGACATCCATCACTGGTTTCACTGTTTTTCTTTTAACTGGTTCGGCAATAGTAATGTCATCAGATACTAACTTTAATTTTTTACCAAGTTTTTTAACCGGTTTTTTTGGTTCAGTTATCGTCAAAATTTCTGGTATTTTCATAGTTGGACTTTTTTTACTAATGATTGTTTTAAATTTTTTCAGTAGATCATCGCGATTCGCGACCTTGTCTAGGGTTCTGTCGATAATTTTTGTACGAATGATAACATCCTGTTTTTGACCTGGGTCCTGATCAGTAAACTTTACCTCGAACTGTTCTATTTTTTTTGGAATCGGTTTTATTTTTAATTTGTCTAAAATACCTGTAGACATTTATCTATATTAAAGGGATACATAAAAAAAGTCGTCTTTACTTATAAGTCAAACAAATTATAGTATGGATCATCATACTATAATTCTATCTATCTATCTATTTATCTTTCTATCTTTCTATCTATCTATCTATCTATCTATTTATCTTTCTATCTATCTATCTATCTATCCAAATATTCAAATATGTAAACATCCGGCCATCCAGCCTAAGATATTCAACTGCTCAAATATTTAACATTTGTAGTGTCTCTTCGCATGCCATCTGTTCAGCCTTCCTTTTGATTTTATGAGTTCCACGACCAAGGTATACAAAAATCTTGCCGGAAGTTTGTAACATTTCGTGAATCTTCTCGAAGGATTTAATCTTTTTATAGTCAATCGCGTCTTCCTTTGCGACCTCGTGAATTTTTTGTCCTAAACATAAATACACTCCCATCTCGTACCCAATATCATCGTCATGACGAATTTCTATGTAATGAGGAGTATCCTTGAATTCCTTTTGGATCTTAACTTGTAGGATGTTTTTATAATTATCGTCGTCTCGAATCAACTTCATCCAGTCGACATGTTTCTCAAAGACATTTTCAATAAATATTTGCGCCATTTGAAATCCAGGACCAGTGGCAAACAACGACTTGAACCATCCATCTTCATCGTGAATTGTCATCTTATTAACATCTAAAAATAGTGCCCCAATAAATGCTTCAAATAGACAGCCCAGTTTTTTCAGATTCGTCCTTGTTTTCTTTTCTTCGGCATGTTTAGAAATAATATAGTATTTATGTAGACCCATTTCGAGCGCTAATTTGCCGATCGCCTCATTCTTGACTAGGGCAATCTTCTTTTCGGTCATAAATCCTTCATTTTCTTTAGGAAACCTGCGATATAGGCAATATTTAGTTACAAGTTCTAAGACACCGTCTCCTAAAAATTCAAGTCGTTCGTTAGATTTAGAATGAAGTGGTAAACAATCGAATGGCTGTTCAGTAATTGTTATATTCTCTTGTAGATTGTAGAGCATCGGTCGTTTTGTATACGATTTATGAACAAACGCTCGTTTATACAAGGCAATATTGTCTACATTAGGCGGAATACCATACTTAGTGAGAATAGATTGAACTTGGCTCAATGTAATCTCAACATTAATTGGGTTATACGGATTAAATACTAAACCATCCTCTGATTTAATAATATCATCGTCGTGCGTTATTTTAAACTCAGACATCCTGCTACTTGTTATATATGTATTAACACCATGCTTTTATGTTCGTTTCTATATTTGTAAATAAGTAAATAAATAAAAATATTTAGTGATTATATAAATGGTAGGATTAATGAATGGTAGCAAAAGAGCGAGGAACACTCCCTCAATTACGAATAACACTAAAATATTTGGAATAATGGGTGGTTTAGCACCTCGCGTTGGAACAAGCGACGTGGCGGTCTATCGTCATCAACTTATTAAAGGTGGACGTGGACTTCCTCAATTAAACGGACTAACTCCCGCTCAACAACAAGATTACTTGAGACGTAATAACTTACTCTCGGTTAATCCGCTTGCGTCTGGTGGCGTTGGAAAACGAACATTAATGTTCAGGTAAAAGGTCATTAATTGTATTATATTATATTATCTCATCGTATAATATATTATGCCTGAGAGAAATGGATACAGAAGTCACCGTGGTCGTTCCGCAGTAGCCAGACGAACCGAATTTGGTGGAGCTAGTGGTACAAATGGAATTATGCCAGCAGTCTATGTAATGACAACCACGGGTGAACGTGTTAGAACTAGTTATTTTGGCGGTCCAAAGAAGGGTGGTGCCGCGCCAAGTGCCACTGGGTTTATGATTGCCAAATCTACCTCCCAAGCATTTAACCCTCCCGCCCCCGCATTACGAAAGAATTTTTTATTTAACTTTAAACAGTTCTCTGGTTTGCCAAATGGAATTGGTGGCCCATCATTATAATAGTGTATACTTGCCAGCATCTTTATTTGATTATACTAAACGGTATAAACATAAGTATTTATATATTCACATACTTATGTTTATTAAAATAGACAACAGAGAGTCTGATCTACTTACTACCATGAACTTATTATTTAGAGAACATAGTCACGAAATTAATGTGGAAAAACTAGATTTGGGTGACATCATTTTATTAACGAACGATTTAAAGGAGACTATCATTTTTGAACGAAAATCTCTCTATGACTTGGCGGCTAGTATTAAAGACGGTAGATATAATGAACAGTCGTTTCGATTGAATGACTATAGTATCCATAATCACAATGTAGTATATATCATAGAAGGCGACTTTGAGAGATATAATGCTACAAAAGGTCGCATGGACAAAAAGACATTGTATTCTGCATTGGTCACATTAAATTACTTTAAAGGGTTCTCGGTCATTCGGACAAAAAATATAAATGAAACGTGTGAGCTCATCATAAATTACGCTGATAAACTTCAGAAAGAGCCCAAACGTGTCGCATATTATGGTGTGACAAAGGTGGATAAGATAGATGATATTGGTACGGCATGTCATGCCGATACAGAAAATAAAGAGGGTATAGAAAAAGAGGAGGTTAGAGAAGATAAATTGGATGATGGTACAGAAAATAAAGAGGGTCTAGAAGAGAATGGGGGTAGAGAACATAAGTTGGATGAAACTATTCATAATAGTGGCCTTATCGAAACCGTAAATATGAAGCAACAATCGTATTGCGAGGTCATGAAAAAACAAAAGAAGAATAATATAACCGAAGAAAATATTGGTGAAATTATGTTATCAACGATTCCGGGGGTCAGTAGTAAAAGTGCGATTACAATAATGAAGGTATTTAAAACAATTAAGAATTTAATAGAACAATTACAAACAGATGGTGAATGTTTAAATGATATAAAAATAGAGATTGAGAGTGGACAATTACGAAAAATTAGTAAAACCTGTATTGAAAATATAAAAAAATTTATATTGAAATAATATATAA
>OCVQ010002134.1_pt1 | contig 13619 bp, 14 predicted proteins | sample 1539061 | NCBI WGS metagenome assembly OCVQ01 (sample SAMEA3355526, study PRJEB22509) | marine metagenome | biome: marine; feature: river plume; material: water | place: USA | collected 2010-08-08 | depth 0.5 m | reverse complement strand
AATATAAAATATAAAAAATATATTTATCGTGTCTAAAACTACACATAAACTGTATTTAATTGCCTATTCACGCGCACAAAAGTGCAACATTTTGGAATGTCCTTAATTCTTTTTGCATTTATATAAGTACAAGTACTTCTAATACCGCCCAAATAATCAAGAACAGTTTGTTCCAATGGTCCTTTATATTTAAGTTTAATTGTTCTGCCCTCTGATGAACGATACTTGGCAACTTTTCCATAATGTGTTTTCATTGCTGTATCACTACTCATACCGTAGAATAATTTGTATTGAATACCATTTTCCTCAATAATTTCTCCCGGGTTTTCATCGTGTCCTGCAAATTGACCGCCAATCATAATAAAGTCAGCACCTGCGCCAAACCCTTTGGATACATCACCGGGGCATGTAATTCCACCATCTCCAACAATAAATCCATTTACCCCGTGTGAAGCATCACTACATTCATCAATCGCTGATAATTGTGGCATACCGATTCCTGTTTTAGAACGCGTTAAACACGCACTTCCTGGTCCAATTCCAACCTTAACAATATCAACTTTCCCACGAAGGATTAGGTCTTCGGTAATCTCGCGAGAAACTACATTCCCAGCAACAATAATTTTATTTGGAAACGCATTGCGAACTTTAAGACAAAAGTCACACAGTTTATTCATATATCCATTTGCAACATCAATGCAAATAAATTTGACATCGACCCTGTTATCGGCATTTTTTAGAGTTTCAATAATATTACATAACCGTTCAAAATCGGCATCATTAATACCGGTAGAAATCATAAAAAAGTCGGGGTCTAGACCTTCTGTGCATAGTGACATCAGATTGAAGTCGTCGGGCGTATAAAATTTATGGAACGCTGTGATAATTTTATGTTGCGATAAAATTTTATAAACATCATACGTACCAATTGTATCCATATTAGCAGCAATAATAGGCACACCCGTCCAAGTTTGTTTACTATTGGGAAATGCGAAAGTTCTTTCAAGGTTCACTTCTGAACGTGAAGACATTGTTGAACGCTTAGGACGAATAAGCACGTCGTTAAAATCCAATTTTATTTCATTTTCAATTTTCATCTTCTATATGAATTATTGCAGTTATATTTAAGCACTTTCTAATAAGCACTTTCTAATAAGCACTTTCTAAATTCTAATTCATTCAACTGTAACAACCTTTGCTAAATTTCTAGGTTTATCTGGACTTAACCCTTTTTCAATACAAATATAATATGCAAGTAATTGAGTACATATATTCATTATTAAATGAATGTTATCGGTTTCATAACTAAGTGATATTAAACAATTATTATCATATTCATCCCGACCCGAAATATAGGTAATGAATTGCGAAGAATTGGAAATGCAAAATAACTTAGCACCCCTCGCATAGAGTTCTTCATACGCACTAATCATTTTGCAAACATTTTCATCATCTGCAATAAATAAAATAACCGGGAAACCATTTTCAATTAACGCCAACGGGCCGTGTTTTAACCCACTTGCACTATATCCTTCTGCGTGTATATATGTAATCTCTTTAATTTTCAAAGCGCCTTCGTGTGTAATTGGGATAGTGTTTCCTTTACCAATTAGAAAGCAACTATTAAAATCCTTGAAATATTTTGCCCAATTATTTATTTTATTTTTTTCGTTGCTGTGAAATAAATCGTGTATATTGTATGAAAAATTTCGTAAATCTTCTAATAATTTGGAATGGTTTATTTTATTTTGTTTTTGTGCAAACCATACACTCATAAGTTGAAGTATAATCACCTGTGATGTAAAAGATTTAGTAGATGCAACAGATACTTCCCTCCCCGCATTAAGATAAACCCCACAATCAACTTTTCGCGCTATTTGTGAATCAACAACGTTAACAACCCCAACAAGGAAGCAATTATTTTTTTTTCCAATGTCAATACATCTATACAAATCGCGAGTTTCACCAGATTGACTAAGAAGAATAATAGTAGTTTTCCCCGTATTAGATATATATGAACTATCAAATTCCGCACCATCAATACATTGGATGGATGAAAAAAATGTATTTTGTCTGAAATAATTAAATCCCATTAAACACGCGTGGTAAGATGTTCCACATCCTAATAATATAATGTGTTCGGTGTTTTTTAATGTATCACTAAATGGTTCAAGACCACCTAATTTAACTTGTTTATTCGAAAGTAACCTACCCCCCAAACTGATAGCTCTAAGTGATGAATCAACCTGTTCATAAATTTCCTTTTCCAACCAGCAATTATATGGTTTAAATGAGAGTTCATTTGTTGAAAATATTGTTTTGATAGTATTAGATAAACCAATATTAGAATTATGAAATGATTTTGTAATTATTTCATTATTTTGTATTTCAATAGTAACAATATCATTACTTTTTAATGTAAAATACTCGTTTGTTTCCCCACAAAATGCGGATTGTTCCGAAACAATATAAGCATCTGTTTTATTGCATGATATAAGAATTGGACTGCCTTTACGGGTAGTATATAATTTGTTTGGCGTTAAACTACACATAATAACAAGTGCCCAAGTTCCTTCTAACATTTTACAAGTTTCATTAATTATTTCTTCAACACTTATATTTTGGTTAGTATTATAATTATCAAGTAAAAGATTAGATATGACTTCTGTATCTGTTTGAGATTTGAATATAAACCCTTTACTTATTAAACATTTTTTTAATGAAGAATAGTTTTCAATAATACCATTATGAACAACCGTAAATATATTATTCATACAATTGTGTGGGTGTGAATTTTCGTCAGTTTTGCCACCGTGAGTAGCCCAACGCGTATGTCCTATGCCTATATTTGATGTATGATGCTTAATGTTATGTTCAATCATATCAAGCGAACATTTATTTTCTTGCGATGCGTATTTGGTGGTAGTAATATTACCTGATGTATCTATGGATGTTATCCCGGCAGAGTCATATCCTCTATTTTGCAATTGCTTTAATCCATTTAATAATATATAATTGCAACAATTGTATAAACTAATATAACCAATAATTCCACACATACAGTATTTTATATACTAATATTTAAATAAAAATTGAAAAATCATAACGATATTATATTAAATTACACGAATAAGAAAAATGGAAGATTTAGTCTTCACTCGTCTATTATATCCCAAGGAAGGTGTAATTAATAGTATACGCATACGTTTTATAGAAAAACAGTCATATGAAGAATTTATATATTGGTGTTGTGAGTTATATTATAGCGGTTATGAAGAATATACATTTCAAATATTGTTTGAAATATATTATGATTTTATAATGTTAATAGATGAAGATAGAAAAATAATATCATTTATAGAAAACAATTATGATAAATGGTTGAAAAGTTACCAAAGTAAAAAGATGAAAACAAAAGATAACATATTGATTAAAATCGCAGAAAAAATGTACTTTTCAAAATCCAATATGGTTATTCATAATTATATGAATTGTATAAGAACAAATGACAAAAAAATAACTATATATCGTGGTAAAAAACCAGAATGGTTGAACCGTTATAACAAAGAAGTGAAATCCTTTATTTATTCATTACACAAAGTTAATTTGACGAATATTATTATCCTATCCTACAATTTACGAAATAATAAAAACAAAAAATATACAATAGATGATATTTATGAATTGATAGAAAAAAGTGATATAATAAAAATAGAAAGGTCAATCCATTTAAAATACTATACAAATGAACATCATAAATTAGTATATGATATTTTAAAATCGTTGTTAAAAACAGATGAGATATTGGGGTTAACAAAAAAAAATGTAAAAAAGGAAAAAATAGAAGGTTGTGTATTAGATAAAATGATGCAAAATTATAATAATAGTACGTGTTTGCCACGTTTTATAATAAGAAATAATAGAAGGTTTAATGTAATTTACGTGAATAAATTAACAAATGATGCGAATGATGATTTGGCGAAAAAATACAATTATAATTGGTTATACTACGCGTATGAGTGTCCTTTATGGAAAAAACGTATAAGTGAATATGGTGGAAAGGTAAATCATAGTAAAAAGGAACTAGAATTTGATGAAGAAGATGATGAAACCGGATATTCAGTATTTGATAAATTTCATTTAAAATATGAATATGAACCTGATGAACAACCGAAAGGATTTACAGAGCAAATCGTATACAAGTAAAGTATTGAAATATACAATGACTGGATAACGTATTTAATTTTTATTTTTTTTATTTTGGTAATGATTTAAATATTAAATAATAATTAGTATAAAATATGATAACAACACATATAATGGGAGGATTAGGAAATCAATTATTTCAAATATTTAATTTAATTTCTTATTGTTTAAAATATAAAATACCTTTTTATTTTCAAAATAAAAACCAAGAAAGAATAGACAGACCATTTTATTGGGATAACTTTTTTAAATCGTTAAAACCATTTGTAAGAGATAATAATGAAAATATGCCTATATATAAAGAGCAAGATTTTCATTATAATGAATTATTATCATTTAATCAAATAAATAAACAGTTCACGTTTGTTGGATACTTTCAATCATACAAATATTTTAATGAAAATTATGAACAAATAATTAAATTTATTAGATTACGCGAACAGCAAGAAAGTATTAAAAAAAAATATATTGAGTATGACTTTGAAAATATTATTTCTCTCCATTTTAGAATTGGAGATTATAAAAATCTGCAGCAACATCATCCATTAACAAAAGTAGAATATTATGTAAAAGCTATTAAATATATAATAAAAGTTACAGAGAGAAATAATTGGAAAATATTATATTTTTATGAAGAACAAGATTATGAACAAGTAAATGAAAATATAAAAGGAATAAAGTTGGAATCAGAATTAGAGAATATTAATTTTATACCAATTAATACCAAAATAGTTGATTATGAACAGATACTATTAATGTCTCTTTGTCAACATAACATAATAGCAAATAGTAGTTTTAGTTGGTGGGGTGCTTATTTTAATAAAAATTCAAGTAAAATAATATGTCATCCTGATCCTAATAATTGGTTTGGACCAAGTCAAGGAAATAAAAAAATGGATGATTTATTACCCAATACGTGGATAAATGTTTATAATAAAGAAAAGGTACCAAATTTTTTAATAATAAATTATTCACTACATCATAAAAATAAAATAGGTATTGAGAAAATATTGTCATATTTGAAATGGAATTATAAATATGGAACAGAAAAAGATATTATTAATTTTGATATAATATTTTCGCCTGGGTTACCAATAGATGTAAGTAAATATCCAAATAAAAAATTTATATTTGGACCACATTTTTCAGTATTTCCTGATCATAAAATGAATTTAATAAATAATAAATATGATAATGCTGTATATATACAACCTAGTAAATGGGCGGCTGATGTATGGATTAATATGGGGGTTAAACATATTCCTATAAAGTATATTCCATTTGCTGTTAATACAAATTTATTTGCTCCATCAAAAGAAAATAATAAAAATTTAGTTTTTATCTATTTTAAAAGTAGAAAACTGGATGAATTAAATTTTCTGAAAAAAATTTTAAAAGATAAGAACATAGAGTATAGAATTTTTGATTATAGAAATAAGTATCAAGAAAGTGATTATTTAGATTATTTAAAAAAAAGTAAATATGGAATATGGTTAGGACGACATGAAAGTCAAGGATTTGCTTTACAAGAAGCATTATCTACAAATGTTCCTCTACTTGTTTGGGATGTTAAGTCTATGAATCAAGAAGAAGGATATAATTATCCTGAAATATTTGGAACAGCTATACCATATTGGGATAATCAATGTGGTGAATTTTTTTACTCAAAAGAAGAATTTGAACCTGCATATATAGAATTTATAAATAAATTAAATACATATGAACCAAGACAATTTATTCTAGAAAATCTTTCGGTAGAAAAATGTGCCGAAAAAATGGTAAATTTAGTAAATAATTAATTATAATTTAAAGATACTATATATAGTTATACTATATATAGTTATACTATATTATGTATAATAACTATTTGAATTTTTTAAAAGAAAATGAAACATCAAATATTCAATTTTTCCCTTTTAAAAATGATAATAAATATTGTCAAATATTAGAACACGTTTCAATATCTCACGGGGAACAATACTTCGGTTTAATATTGCAAGAATTTTCTCATATAAAACAAGAAAAAATACTTAATTTTTGTATGTTAAATGATAAATATGGCGACCCAAAAAAAAATTTATTTAATAAAGACGATTTTAAAATACTTTGTAGTCCGACATCTTTAAGATATGTATATCACTCCCTATTAATTTTAAAATATATTGAAAATAATAATATTAGTAATATTGTTGAGGTAGGATGTGGTTACGGAGGATTATGTTTAGCTATAAACTATTTTATGTCTGATTTTTCGGTAAATATAAATACATATAACATAGTAGATTTATCAGAACCTATTAATTTAATAGAAAAATATTTAAATTTACATAAAGAAAATATAAATACTAAAATCATATATCATAATAGTTTAACATATGGAAACAATATCCAAGATGATAATTTATTTTTTATATCAAATTATTGTTATACTGAAATTAGTAATGAACATAACACAAATTATACTAATTTATTAATACCGAAAGTAAAAAATGGTTTTATAATATGGCAAAATGGTGGTAATAAAGGTTCTTACCCTGTAACAAATGCAAAAAATATATTAAAAAAAGAAATAATAAAAATAGAAGAAGAACGACCACAAACAGATGCTGGTTATGGAATTTATAAAAATTATTTTGTATATTTTTAATAATGTAATGGAATATGATTCATTGGAAACCATATTAAATCCATTTTATTCAATGTATCAAATGAAATATTATTATTTATAAAATATAGGTATAAATCATTTTCTATTGAAATACTATTTGAACTCATGTTATTCAAATTAACATTATTTATATAATTAATTAGTGTTTTAGTTTGAATACAAAATAAACCAGTATTAAAATGTTTTACATTAATATTTATAGTAAATAAATTACGTGGTTTTTCTAAAAAACTTTCTATAAACTGATTACTTTTTAATAATTGTCGAGGTTCAAAATGGATAAACCAGTCATATTGACTAATAAGTTCTTTATTATAAAGCCATGTTTCTATAAGTCCTGCACCTTTATTATGACATCCATAATTATTAACTATATTAAATAATATTTTTACATTTTTGGGTATTATATCTATTATATTATCAGATATATCTATTATATTGTTTATGGTATTATCAAAAATAACTATATCTATATTATATTTATTAAAAGTATTGATATTAAATTCAAAAAATTTATTTAATCCATTTCTATATTGTTCTGTTCGTGTTTTAGTATCTTCTTGACTTTTTAGATTAGTAGGTTTTAAACAAATTGGTAAAACACATAATATTTTTGGTACCATTTAATATTATAAAACGATTATATAATATATATTATAATCGTTTTATATATAAAAATACATTATAATATATATTATAATGAAAATCATTGTAACAGGTGGTTGTGGATTTATTGGTCATCATTTTGTTGAACACGTTTATAAAAATACAGATTGGGAAATTGTTATAATAGATCGTTTAAGTTATGCATCAAATGGTTTTGAAAGATTACGTGATACTGAAACTCTAGATAATAATAGAGTTAAAATATTTACGTGTGATTTAATATTACCATTATCAGAAGGTTTAATAAAGGAAATAGGTAATGTAGATTATATAGTACACATGGCAGCTGAAACACACGTAGATAATAGTATTATTAATCCGAAATTATTTTTAGATAATAATATTCAAAGTACTTATAATTTATTAGAATATGCTCGTAATCATTTACCAAATTTGAAAACATTTTTTTATTTTAGCACAGATGAAGTATTTGGACCTGCATTAGGTGAAACTTTATTTAAAGAGTGGGATAGACATAAACCCACAAATCCATATTCGGCATCCAAGTCTGCAGCAGAACAAATATGCGTGGCATATGAAAATACATATAAAACACCTTTAATGATTGTAAATGTTATGAATGCGTTTGGAGAACGTCAACACGTTGAAAAATTTATACCGTTATGTATAAAAAAAATATTAAATAATGAAAAAATTTATATTCATAGTTATCCTGATAAAAAGACATCCGGAACACGTTTTTATATTCATGGAAGAAATATTGCGTCCGCTGTATTATTTTTAATAAAAAATGGACGAATTGGTGAAAAATATAATATATCGGGTGAAAAAGAAGTAAGTAATTTAGAAATGGCTCAATATATTGCGAAATTTATGAATAAAGAATTAGATTATGAGATGGTTGATTTTCATAGTGATCGTCCAGGACACGATTTAAGATATGGTTTAGATGGTTCAAAATTATTTAATATGGGTTTTAAATTACCATTAAATTTTGAAGAATCTTTGCGTAAAACCGTAGAATGGACATTGGACAATCAAAAATGGTTAGAAGAATAAAATAATATAAAATAATATAAATACATTCATTATAGTTATATTATATGAAAATATTATTTGTAGCTTGTTATGCCAATAATGGGCATTATATACCGTATACTAAAAAATGCTTAAATAAATATTTGACGAATTGTGACTACACTTATATATGTTTAAATGATGCTCCTGATACTGATAATGGCGAAGAAAACTACCTAGATATTTGTGATATATTAACAGAAGATAAAAATTGCTATGACAAAATATATAATAAAACTATAGAAAATAATTTTATTCATATAAAAATTCCCCAAAATATACATATTATTAATAGACCCAATCATGGTGGTCCCAGACATATTGAAAATTTAAATTGGTTTAATCAAAATATTGAAGAATTATATCCATCCTACAAAGAATATGATTATATATGTCATATTGATAGTGATGCATTTTTTTGTGATTATATAGATTTAAATAAGGAATTAGATAATTGCGATTTAGCTGGTCCATTTATATATATTAAGGATGGTTATTATATTCATACTGGTTTATTTTTTATTAATGTTAAAACAATAACAAATATGAAAAATATAAATTGGAATAATACAATGGGTACAGATACTGGAGGCGAAATTTACAATTTTATAAAAAATAATCCTCAATATAAAATAAAAAAATTAGGACATTATGATGGATATAGTAGTAATAATTGGAAACCAAATAATCATACTATATTTAGTTTAGATATAGATATAAATGATAATGCATATAAATTAATTGATACTTGGTTTAATAAAAAAGTTATACATTTTCGTGCGGGTAGTTGTTTTGGTGTTGGAAGTCTAAAACATAGAAATGAAGATAGATTATTTTTATACAATAAAAAATGGGAAGCTTTTAATAAATTATTAAACATTGAATAAAATTATATTTAAGTTTCTTTGTATTACACAATTGAAGATAAATTTGAAACGACTTAAATAGTTTGTTCCATTTTAAATTACCAAGGGTGTAAAAATAAATTCGTATATGTCATCACACAATATATTTTATAATTTTCATTTTTTATAATATTATTAAATCGTTTTGTCTTTTACAAAATGTTTGCTGTGATATATTATGGTTGTTTTCATGAATAACTATCGTTTTATTTGTTAATATATGATAATTGTTTGATATTTGCCGATTATTATATCTATTATTGGTTTGTTCCTCATAAATAGATGGTATTATATCGTTTGTTAAAAAAAACTCATCATTCATATATTTGCGTATATTTTTACACAATTCTAAATATTGAAAATCATCGACTATAATTGTTCCTATAAATGGGTTGTTGTATTCACAATCGTTGAGTTTTCGGCGAATGTCAATTCCCAGACAACAGTTGGTTATAATAATATTATTCATATGTATAAAAAATATTTATAACAATTTTACATTATCTCTATTTATATTAAAATTTGTAGGATCTATCTTTGAATAATCATAATCTTTAATTCTATAATTGGACCAACTTCCAAAATATGGTCTATCTGTTTCAACTGTTCCTGCTAATCCACTCATACCACATCCAATATCGATAAATATAGCGTTTTTATAATTTTTAAATTTGTAAGCCATTGCCATTTTAGATATACCTATTCCAAACAAAAATACTTCGGCCGTAGATTCTTTTATTTGTTTGCCAATATCTTCTATTAAAATATCAGTATTGTCACACGAAAATCTTTCAGGAACAGAAATATAGTCTATAAAATAGTCGTTGCATACATATTTTCGATATTCTTCATATTTCATTAATTCTTGAATTACATTCATTTTTTCATTACCACCAACTAGTGCAATTTTGTTTTTAAAATTAGATAACACCCATCTATTTGCGAATAATCCATAAATAATATCCATCGGTATAAATTTTGGTTTAGGATTTGGTAATATATTGTGAAAATTTTGTAACATATTAATATTTAATTGACAAGACAATATATCCACTTTATAGCAACCTTCTTTAAATGGTTTTACAAATTCATCCGTTAAAGGTTTTGAATAATGGCGTTTAGGTCCGTTACCTACTACTCTCTTATTTAAAAAATGGAATTCACCATCATATACACGCATTACTATAAAACCGAGTTTATTAGTATTTTTGTCAATTAAACAATTTTTAAAATATAATAAATCTTTTTGAAATTCTGGATAAAAATTAGGATCATTATACTCTATACCAGTTAACTGTTCTGACTCTTTATTAGAAGTATTTTCTATTAAATATAGAGGATGCATTATAAATATAATTATAAAATTATATTTATATATAATTTTGATATATTATTTGCACCATTGGTAATTTACACCTTTGGACATTTAAAACGCCGACTTTATTTTAGGTATTTTTTTAACGCAAAAGTCGGCGTTTTAAATGTCCAAAGGTGTAAAACGGAATAAACTATTTAAGTCGTTTCAAAATTATCATCAAACGTGTAAACGGTATAACTCATAATAATTATATAATAACAGATCATATGAGTGAAAACATACACCGTCGTCGTCAGGATAATGTGAATATGCAAATTGATTTTGGAAGAGAACCAGACATTTTAGTTAATTATATTAAAAAGCTAATATAGTTTTATCGGTTCTAATTCTAAATATTTTAAGTTTGTTTGTTTTTACAATATTATGTTTTGTTAAAAAGTTTTGGTTAAAACTTTCAGGATTTACCATTTTTAATTCATTATTTAAAATATATTTAAACTGTGTCATTATCATTTTATATAATTCATAATCTGCTATCAAAATACGAGTATTACAACCAGTAAAACTTTCAAATATAGAAGCATAATTATTATTATCATATAATAAATTAATATCAAACTCATCTATAATATGTGCTATATCCAACAGTATATATTTATCATACGTGTCTTTGATTTTATCAAATAAATAATTATTATTATACCAGTATGTTATAATATTATGTTGAAAATTGTCACTCCATCCTTGAGTAGTAAAATTAATATTTGAATATGCTTTTTTATAATCTTCGTCTTTTTTTATACTATTTTTATCTAATATATATTTACTTTTCAAGTTAATAATTTTATTTACATTATTATCATCATATTCATCATTATTTGTACACAAATGAATATCAAAATCTATATTATTTTGTTTTAAATCATTATACATCTTTTCATGGGTTTTGTAACATTCATTATATTTAAATCCCCTAATATTTCCTCTATAAATAATAGCTATTTTCATTACTATATATAATAATGATGATAATAATTTGTAAACTAGCGGGTGGTTTTGGAAATAAAAATAATTTCTAATGATATATTGATTATTTACAAAGCAACAATTTGCACCCTTGGTAATTTAATTAAAATATTCTTTAAAATACATATTCATACAAATATTTTTTGTATCAAAACCATTTTTTTGATAAAAATGTTCTAATTCAGATTTACAATTTAAATCTACTCTATAACACTTTTTTTCTTTACACATTTCTAACAACTTATTTACTATTTTTTCTCCATATCCATTACCTCTATATTTTTCATCTATCAATATATTTTCAATATGACCCATATTACATCCTCCATATGTTAGTTTTTTTTCTATCAAAATTGTTCCACTTCCTATTATATTTTCTTCATCATCTTCCAATATAATTATTTTATGATCGCTATTAAGTATATTATCAATAAAATCACAAAAAAAAACTTCTGTAATATTAGAATCTACAAGCGTTTTATATTGTTGATAATGTTTTCTTGATAAATTGTTATAATTCATCTATATAATTTATAATTTTATTAAAAATATAAATAATATTTTTTATTTCTTTTCGAAATTGCAATTATTTAATAATTCTTTATGTGCAACCTTAACAAACAAATCATTATCATATTTTGGTTTTCCATCACTATGTTTATTATAATCACCCATTATGTATTTATTTAATTGTAATAACAAATTCCATAAATTAACATTCTAACTTATAATCATATCTAAATAAGTATTTCTCTAATAGTTTTAACAATATATTCTATATCCGTTTCTTCTAACCACCATCCAACTGGAATACATACTAATTCTTTTTCTAATGTGTCTATATTTGGTAAGATTTCTTCAAATTCTTTTACACAAGTATTAATATCATTTCTATTATGTACTTGACTAGTCATTATATTTGCATCTTTCATTTTCTCCATAAATTCCTGTTTTTTACCATTTAATACCCGAATGGTATAAAGCCAATAAGCCGATTTACATTTTGAATTGTTTTTTAATAATTGAATATTATTAACACGTTTTAATTTTTCATCAAATATTTTTGCATTTCTTCTATTTTTGTCTAATAATCCATCCATATGTGGTAAATTATATATACCCAATGTCGCGTTAATATCATTCATATGAAATTTATAACCATATTCAACAATATTATTTTCTAATCTTAAATCCTTTCCCTTATAATTTCTCTTATCCCTATTAATTCCATACCATCTTAATAATTTACATCTATCATAAAGTTCTTCGTTAGGTAAAGTAATAAAACCACCATCACCCGTTGTCAAATGCTTTATTGCTTGTAAACTAAATACACATATATTTTTATTGCTTCCTATTTTTTTCCCATCATATTCTGCTCCAAAAGAATGGGCACAATCCTCTACAACCATAGGTTTAAAACCATATTTTTCTTTATGATCTTCACATATTTTATCTAATTTATCCAAATCTACTGGATTTCCTCCCCAATGAACCAAATAAATAATTTTAGTATTTCCATTAAGTTTATTTTTTAAGTCTTGTAAACAAATATTTGCTGTATCTAAATCAACATCTAACCATTTAATATTGACATTATTCGCTAAAATAGCAGCAGTTGTTGCAAAACAAGTTAATGCTGGAGTTAATACAATATCTGTATCTTCGTTAAATCCAGGCCAGTCATTCGTTTTATCTTTATTTTTCAAAAGTCTTGTAGCTAATGTTAATCCAGCAGTAGCACTATTTAAAGTCAATATATATGGATTATTTATATATTCTTTCAATTTAG
>OCVQ010002133.1_pt1 | contig 13622 bp, 18 predicted proteins | sample 1539061 | NCBI WGS metagenome assembly OCVQ01 (sample SAMEA3355526, study PRJEB22509) | marine metagenome | biome: marine; feature: river plume; material: water | place: USA | collected 2010-08-08 | depth 0.5 m | reverse complement strand
TTGACTTACCAGCTTTAAAGAGTTCACGTTGACGGTTAATGTTACGGATACCTTCGATCACTGTAAAGTCTTGCTCAGTGATTGTGATGGCAAGTTTAACTACAGCAACAAGATCAGGGTGTACGCCCGACAGTTTCTGTAGGCTACGTTTTCCTAGTTTGTACGACATTATTAGGAAACCCTCACTGCTACACCAAATCGGGTGCGGGTGCCAGTCAGCAAACCACTAGACATCCAACGCCATGTCCCCCGCAAGGTAACTGTTTTACTAGCTGCTGCTATAGGGAAATCTCCTCCCGCTGACTGGTTTGTAGAACTATAAAGTTCCCACGTACCTAACAAGTTACCAGCAACTGTGTCACCTGCATTGTGGACAACAGAAGAATACCTCATAACGTGAGCATAAGTGCCAATACCGTTTAAAGACGTTGATGTAGCAGGGGCATGAGCAAGTACAGAAGCCTTAACATTAGCTGGAGACACAAGGCTCTGTGTAGTACCTGTACCAGTTTGCCAAGTTGCCGTTGTCTGATCCCCAAGGACACCTGTTTGAGTGCCAGCTGTAGTTACTACAGGGGTGTTGTCTAGGATTTCTAACCCCCCTGTCTGGTCGATGTAACCAAAGTTAAGCCAAGCTGTGTTAGCTTCGTTACGCATGTACAGGCGATTAGTATCTGTCTCATACCACAACATGTTAGCGAAGGTAGTGGTTGGTGCGGCATCGCCACTATTGTTAGAGGCCAGAGCCTTTAGCGCATTGTTAATGTCACTACGTGCGCTACTCGCTGTCTGGTTATTGATGGTAAAGTCGTGTTGTGACATATGTTAATACTCCACTGTAGCACTAAGTGCTGTTATATTCGGGGTTACTCTTGCATTAGTGTTAGATAGGATAGCCCTAAACTGTACGTAACGACCAATAGCTTCCCCAGATGCAGTTACCCAAGTTGCTGACGACAATCCAGCTACTGTTGTTGCAGCTCTAGCTTGTATTACTACAGCGAAGTCGTTAAAGTTAGCTGTCTCGTTTGTCCAAGTATCGAAGTTGCTAGGCCAAGTATCCCAGTTATTCGGTATGCTATCCCAGTTTACACTGCCACTAACCGCATCTAGGTGTTTACGAGAAACTGTTATGCCAGTGCTAAGTCGAACTGTACGGTTAGTGCCGACATCAAAGTAGCTTGCACCATTGTGGCTAAAGTTGTAAGTGCCTGTAGAGCCAGAAGTGGAGTAGCTTGTCATAAACAAGGAGCCACCAGATACTGTCAAGTTGCTCTTAGTGCCACTGAAAGAGGGACTCTCAGTGTGAGTTGTAGAAACCCCAAGCTGAGGTAATTCAGAAGCACCTACAACTGTAGAAGTAGCGGCAGCGCTTTCATTGCCAGTCTTGTCTACAGATGTCACAAAGAACTTACCAGCTAGTGCAGGGTAGGATATTGATGTCGCAGGTCTAGCGATCTTTTCGACGACAACAAGTGTAGAACCATCCCCAAAGTTAGCTGACGTATTTGCAGAGTAGTACAACTTATAGTGTGACAAGTCTAAGTCTGAAACAGATGGCCAGCTAAAGAAGATACTACCCCCTGACAGTAGGTGTGTAAGGGTACTAGGTACAGCTGGTGGTGTCGTATCCGCAGTAAGGTTGTAGTTTGTCTGTACCGCTTGGCCTCTGAAACCAAGAGCGTTAACTGGTGTTACAGAGATAGTGTAGTTGATTGGTGGCTCATTGATTTGAGGTGCATCTACACCAATGATCTCAAACCTACCAACTGAGTTACCCTCGTTAAGCAGGATTGTTTGCCCAACAGACTTGAATGTTGCGTCAGAGGTCTTCTTGTACTTAAGGATAACAGAGTCAACTCGCTCAATATCAGCACTGTTAACTTGTACTACAATTACGTTAACTACGTTCTCGTTAACCTCACGATACTCTTGCGAGACTGTAAGGCCAATAGAAGGTACCTCATAGTATTTCAGAAGGGTCGTGTTGTTAGACAAGATTTCTTGTTCGTCAGAAACACCAAAGCCAAACGCAGCCTCACTACTTTCACGAAGCTGCAAGTTAACTCTTAGGTCTAGGTTTTCTGGGTCTGGGTTAAGACGCCAACCTGTTACCTCAAAGGTTTTCTCAGAGCCGCTACCCCAACCATACCGCTCGTTACGAAACTTAATGAAGTCACCAACCTCAACGTCTAAGGCGTTTAAGCCAAAGTCCGCAGACAGGGACATCTGTTCTCTGCTTCTGTACAGTGTCTGCTTTGCTAGACGTTGCGCTGCAAAGCTGTTTGTGGTGAACGGTAACGGTAAGTCAACAGCTGTCTCTATGCCATTGTCGTCAGCGAGAAAGAGAGCGGACTCAACAGGCGGGTAGTCTGCGCTGACCCAATCCTGAGACTTGTCGATAAACGTACCAGTGACCTTGTTAAAGTTATCCCTTGTGGACACTTTCGTGTCAAGGGAGATACCAGACCTAAGATCGTCTAGCGTGAGTGTCTTAGTCGGTGTGATGAAGGCACCAGCGTATAGTTTCCATTGCCCAGCGCCCCAGAACAGGGTACCAGCGCAGGAGGTCATCATCTGTTTGAGTACATCAACGATAGATTGGTTAAGGCTGACGACACCATCAACAACATACTGAGGGGAACCGTCCGACAGAACGTCAGTCTTATCCGCTACAACAGCAGCGGCCTCAAACGTAGCATTGTCGATACTGTCATCGTCTAGTCCGTACTCAGAGGTCAGGTAGTCTCTAATCACCCAAGCAGCATTGTTAGTATATACAGGTGCTTGTGCTACGCCATTAACAGTCTTAACTACCTTCTTGCCCTTTACCACTGCGGTAATGTTAGGTATGCCGTTTGTGTAAGCGTCTTGGTCGTATGTGAAACGACAATACAGGTAAGCGATACCTTTGCCTACGAAGTCATCACCAACGCTTGTTTCTGCTATCAGGGTATCAGACAAGTCCTTAGTGCTATTAGCAAAGTTGCTTTCCTTGGTTGTCTGGTTACCACGGTGCTTGTATATCTTTAGGAAGCCATTGTAAGGCTCAGAAGTCACATCCTCGTTGGACATAGTGACGATCTCATCATTCAAGTAGATGTCGCCAATCTCTTCAACCTCATGGTTGGCTAGTACGATGATCTGGTGAAGTATCTTGTTGTTGCCACCAGTAGATTCTATGAAGGTAACAGTACCACCCTTGCGCACTTGACCGTAGACGACCTGTGAGGGTTCTGTAGCGCCCTTACCGTTCACCAGTAGCCCTGAGCTACCAGATGCGCTACCGAAGTCTGGTTTAGGAGCTAGTACGCTAAGAATGGCGCTAGTAACCAGAGTGGTGGCGATATAACCCACTGCCCCTTGAATGAACATAGCCACACCAGCTGTTGCAGCAGTCTGACCCAAGATCATGGCACCAATAGTTACAGGGTCTCTAGGAGCTACCTCCCAAGAGTTAGCATGACGCATTACATTGAATGGTAGGTTATTTCTCATTTAAGAACCCATGCACTTTCTACGTCTTCGACGTTTAATCTGATAAGACCTTCTTTAGATAAGAAGACACTCCTAGACCCAAGGGATATACCAAGGGCTACACCAGTTACCCACCTCTGGTTCCTCTTTGTCGTGACAAGACTGCCAAAGACGGGTTGTTCGACCTTAGTCATCTTATGTTGCAAGGCTGCATCTACTGTAGAGTATCTAAACTCCCGTATCATAGAACGCTTACCGTGAGGCATGGACCCATTCATATAACGACCCATCCAGTCGTCTGCATAGCCCACACCGTACATAGCCCTAAAGGCACCGTTAGTAAAGGTAAAGCAGTCGTGAGTACCCCACTCGAATGGGAGACCCGATACATTCTCTAAGTAGGCGTTTAGCCTGTCGCTCTCCCCCATGCTACTTGCTGGTCCTGTATAGACTGCACGTAGGAAAAGAAAGTATCACCACTGTGACGGGACCTGTGGCTTTCATCTGTGTATCTCCAATTACGGGAACGCTCCAACTCGACCAACTTACTCTCAATAGTCATAACTACTGTGGCCATGTCAGGCTCGTCTGTGATTTGCATAGTGTCCATTTGGCCACTAAAGATTTCAACGACAGCAGAGACACTCTTTTCGCCCATGTAAACTCTGGCCTTACGTCTTTGGTAAGGCTCTTGCAGAGCTAGGGAGATGATAGAGGAGTCGAGACCTGTCAGACTAAGAGTCATTGCTTTAGCAGATAGGTCGCCAACTTCCTCAGCGGCTGCAATATTAAGCAAGGCACCCGTACCAGTGAAGACCTGATTGACGCCCCTTACGTTGATAGTCCTATTGCCAAGACCAGTCCACATACGCATCGGACCTAAGTTTATGGTATTACCATTGACATCTGTGGTAGTCTTAACGTCGAATAGTAACTCTACAGCGTAGAAGGGTTCTACCGAGTTACTAGTAAGAGCGGCAAGTAGGCCACTGTCTATTGTACGGCTCATTAGAGTACCTCCGTAGCACCAAAGGATATGCCAAAGAAGTTGGCGTTATCGACAGACCAAGACGTTTCATTCGCGGCAAGTCTAAACACACCAGATGATTTGACCAAGACAGCTGATACGTTAGAACGAGCTTTACGCAGCTTAGGCCATATCTCTAATGTACCAGAACCACTCTTGTCAACCAAGACCTTATGTAGTGTCGCATCAGAAGCAGCCCCCAGCTGAATATAGTCGCCAGCTTTGAGTGTGCCTGTCATAACAACAGCAACGCTATCGTCGCCAACACTACCGCTAATTGTAGCAGAGGTAGCAGTACCCCTAACATTCTTAGCAGAGGGGTCGTATAGCAAAAACGAACCTGCACGACCCTTTAGCGACATAAGAAATGCCACCCAAGATTCAGCATCGTCTCTGTTCATAGGAGGCAGAGTTACGTCCGCCTCCCACATTTGACCATCGTAGGAATGTGTCTGTGACTTGTATGTGAACGGGGACATAGATACAGCTACTGTATTCTTAGTACGAAGTTCAATACTGGCCATACCAATGTTAGTTGGCATATTGAGTGGATAAGATATAGCCATTATGCAAATGCACTCCCATAACTACCGCCACGTCTCTTCGCATCTAGTACAGCACTCTTGGCACTGTTAGCGATCTGTGGCATCATTTGTCTGATTTCAGCACGTACAGTAGCCTGTACGCCTGTCGATACGTTGATGTTCTGGACGATAGTAACGCCACCAGCATTAGTTTGACTTGCAGGAGTAATGTGTCCGCCACCCATAGAAGGTGTGAATATCTCAGGGCCACGTTCACCAACAAGGTAACTTCCGCCACCAGCGACCATGCCACCATTAGCTGCGGTACCGTAGGTACTCATGGCATTACCAATCTTTGCTATACTAGCATTACCAGACTTGCCCAGAAAACCACCAAAGGCTTGTACCATTTGTTGTACAACAAGAACTTTGTATAGGTGCTTAATGATGTCACTGGCCATAGACTTAAAGGCTTCTTTGACAGATTTAGTGCCATCTACGATACCCATAAGGGCGCTTTCCATAGAACTTCCGATAACTTTAGCCATAGCTTCTGATGCTTTAGCAGCTTCTCTTGCAAGTCTCTCAGCCTCTTTAGCCAACTTAAGTCTATCAGCTTCCGCCTTAGCCGCATCTCTGGTAGCTTGAGCAGAGGCTTTTTTTGCTTCTACTTCGTCATAAGCTGCTATTGCAATCTTCTTCTGGGTTTCTAACAATTCTAGAGCGGTCCACCACTCATCGGTATCTATGTTGAGGCCATTCTTAGACAACTCTTGTAGCTGCTTCTCCACCTCTAAGTTTTGTTGCTTTACAAAGAGCGCCCTACCTTCTAGTCCCTCCAGAGCTTGCGCTGTTTCAGTGCGTTCTCTGATCTGGTCTATTAACTCTTGACCTTCCGCTAGTCTCTCAGCGGCATCTTCTCTGGCGTCCTGCGCGTCTGTCAAAGTAGTATTTGTCGCTTGCAGGTCTCGTATAACCCCTAACTGTTTTTCAAGGTCTTCGAGTTGCCCCGTGTAGCCACTCATTATTGTCACACCAAAGGCAGTTACAGTATCCCCTGAACGGATTCCAGGTCTGGCACCTAATCCACCCTCTTCACGAGCAGCTTCTTTGGCAGCTTGTTTTGCCTTTATGTCTGCCATAGCTGCCATGATAGTAGCTTCTGCGACAGACTTGATGCTATTCTGTAGCATGTAGTTCTCTAGCTTTAGGGACTTAGCTGCGTCTTTAGCCTGAGACATTGCCTCTTTATAGGAAGCAAAAGAGGTTGTGCCTACATCAGAAGCCTTCTTAGCAGCCATGAACGCACCAGCAAGTCCAGTACCGATAGCTAGGATCATACCAGCGATAGCACCATATGGACCAAAGATGCCCAACAACTGTGAACCCTGCTGACCAAGGGCCACCATTGCGCTAGTTCCACCTTGTACTTGGACCGCGAAATCCTGTATCTGATAACCCACTTGCTGCATACCTACAGCACCAAAGCGTTTCATCTTACGGGCGTTTACACCAGCTACTTCACCGAACTGGTTGATGGTTACGCCAGCCATCTTAGCGTTTGCTTGTATCCGCTTAAACGAATCTGCGTATTCTTTTTGTGTGGCAGCACCAGTAGCAAGAGCTTTCTGTGCGATAAGAACTTGGTCTTTGAAAGCCTTAGTAGCCCTTGCAACAGGGTCAATCGCCATCTGCAACTTATTAAAGTCTGCCTTAGCGGACTTAGCGGTCATCTGAATCTTATCTTCGGTCTTATTTAAGTATTCATTCAGAACCTTGAGGTCCGTAAAGTCGATATTAAACTCTGCTACATTAGCCATTCATGGACCTCATAAAAATTGTGTCGAGGGCTTTGATAACCTCAACTTCTCTTGCGTCTAGTGGAGATAGGGTTGTGTTCATCCACGCCTGTATCTCTTGGTACGTTATGTTGTTTGGGCCGTTAAACCCCATAGACCTAGTTGTACTAAGGGCCAAGAAAGCAGACCAAACGTAGGAAAGCAGGTATGGAAACTTTGGCCCATCCAAATCTTTTGGCCTACGACCAGTCTGTTTTTCTACCTGCTCTAAGTGTTGTCTTCTTGAGGTTTTTCCATCGTCAGACTTGCTAAGGGAGAACTCACTCTCCGCATAGTCAAGTAGCTCACGAACTAGCCCATCATAAAACCCATTGAGTTAGAGATACCTTCGTCAAGCTGGTCTTTAATCCAGAACACCTCTGTGTACAGATTCTTGGCTGCTTCAACAGTTAGTTCTGGCTTCTCCCCATTAAAAGTCAAGTCCCAAGATTTAGTAGCTTTAGCCATAACCTCTAGGGTATTATCTTCTAACTCTTCTGAGGTAATATCAACCTTACCTGTCTTACCCGCTACCTTCAAACGCCTGTTCGTCTGTTCGTGCATAACACTCTTGTACTCTTTTGAGTGAGTTGCATGAAGTGTAATCGTCATAGGGGTATCATCATCGTTCTTAAGAGCTTCCCCTGTGATTGGGTGCTTTAACTCTATTTCAATGGTATTAGATTTCGGTGTCAGGTCTTTAAGGTCCATCGGGATTTCCTTTTATGTCGGGTGTGAATAAAATGGGGAACGCTGGACCCGACACCAACGCTCCCCGCCCTCGCGAGGGGTCTCTTTAGCTACGTGTAATACGTAGGCTTGTTTGTTCAGTGTCGTCACGTAGAGCGACGAAAGACAGGGAGATCATACGGCTTGTTGGGCCATCGACACCTACGTCTGCACTGTTAATCTTACAGCGGGGGAAGAAGAACTCCAAAGTGTTAGGAGTAGCTTCGTTGTCACCTACAGTAACTTTAAGGGATGTTTCAGTCTCGTTGATAAAGCGATTAAGCATTGCTGCGTCTTCAAAGTACACTGACATAGAACCTTCGACGACTGCATTACCAACCTCAAGGGAAGGTGCGCTGTCGTCGCCAACTACGAAGGTAGGTGCTAGTCCGTTTGTAAGCGTGAAGTCCATCGCTGTAACGATAGCTGAGGTTGTTCCACCGATCTCTAGGTCACCAGAGTAAGCATCGTATGGAGATGCGTTTGTAGCGGCGTCCTGTGTCTTCTGTGCGGCACTGATGGTCATGTCTTTGCCAACCATACCGAAGGTACCTGCGACCATAGCGTTAGGTGCAAGGTTCACTGACATCGTGTTGACTGAGCAACCTGTGAACAAACGAGCTTGGTCGATGTCCGCAGCGTAATCTTCGATTGAGAAATACTTTGGTGTAGTGCCGATCTTGATTACGTTAAGCGCCCACGTAGACATCATAGCGCCTTCGATAATTTCGTCGAAGTCTGTGTCGCGAAGGTCAGCTTGGATTTCACCAGCTACTGTGCGGTTACCGTGACGGTCCACACGGGACATACGGTCAGCTTGAATGTCTGTACCTTCAACACGGTCTTTAGTCATGTTAAGTGAGTGAGACGTGAATGGTAGATTTTGGAAGTTACCAGCTGGTGTCGTACCGAAAGTGCTTTCGACAATGTAAGACAGACTGGAACGTGAACCCTGTGCAAAGGCCATATTGTATTCTCCTAGAATTAGTTGTATGCGTAACAGGCTATGTTGACTGGGACGAAGTACCAAGGGCTGTTAAGAAAACCCTGTTGTCTTTCGGCGTAATCAATTCTAACTGTTAGACCATTTGATGATATTGAGGTTACAGCCTCAAACGCCTCTATGACGTTCTTAGCAAGGGTGTCAGCTTCGGATGGACCAGAGCCTTCTGGGGCATAACAGTTTATAGCGAAAAGGCTGTCATACCTTTGTTGTGGGTTTAATCCCCTCACAGCTGGTTTACGTGTAACTGGCATGTACATGGCCTGTAAGTAAGGCACACCATTTTTAGGTACGTAAGATACGTTCTCGTAAGCTATCTCAGGGAGGTCTATTACGTTTGAAAGATGCCCTTCAAGGATAGCCCTGATTTCTTTATTTATGTCAGCCATATTTTATCCTTAGCCTCTCAAAGACCCTGTGGTTACGCTCAACTCCCCAGTTCTCAGAACTTCCGTGTGGCGCTCCATTCCGTAGAGTGACAATAGATACCTCTTCAAAGTTTATCTTGCCAAGGTCAACTTCTAGTAATGCGCGACCCTCACTTGCTTTTTGTGCTGGAGGTTGGTTACGCTCTTTTCTATGGGAACTATTACCTCTTGGTTTACCTGCACCTGTGGAAAATGAGAAGGAAGTTATGTAGGCTCCAGTATCAACAAATGGTGTAGAAAAAGTTATAGCACTGTCTGCAATATCCTCAGCTAAGTCTCTAGCTTGCATCTCACCCCAAGCTCTTATCTTATCAAACTCAGAATTGAGTACGCTTTTGTTTACTTTAAAGGTTGACTTCATTATTCAGTTACCTCACAGATATAACACACAACGGTACCACCAGAGAACATTGTCGAGACAGATGAGATGTTAACGACACCCCCAAGACCAGAGATTTGGTCGCCATCATCAGGTACAGTACCAAGGTTAGTGGGAGGTATTACACACTTACGTGAGCCACGTCTGATGTCGCTAAGAATGATACCCTCTTGCAAATCGTACATGTAGCCAGTGAAGATATAGTTCTCAGTCGTGCTGCTTGCAGACCCTGTAGCGGGATCATATGACCCTGCGGTGGACTTGATAAGGGTTAGTTGTTGACCGTAACGCTCGACCAGTTTGAGTAAGTTGTACGCTCTCATGTGACCTGTCCTTACTCGTAGTTATAATCTGTTTTGTCTATCTTGAACTGGTCTTTAGTAAACTCAGGCTTAACACGGTTGGTGTTAGCTCTTACGCCATCAACAGTGGATACTGTAATACCGCCAGCTGCAATTCCAATGCCACCCAACTTCTGTGATTGATACTCAAGTGTATCAGCGAGTGCAATGTAGTGAACTTTAAGCTGTGATGCACTTTCCTTAAGCGCACCGCTGATCTCGTTGTCTACGTTGCGGGAGTATTTGGCTGCGATGACACGACATAACCAAGCACTAGACTTGTAGACGTTGTTGTTAGCTTGAGCTAAGGCGAAGGATACTTCCTCGTCTTGCACTTGTTGGTCGTTCGTATCGGTATCACCAATAAGCAACCTGATGGCATTCAACCGTCCAAGCGCGTTACTTGTGTTTAAGTTACCTTCGTCATAGCTCCAAGCCATCAGTCATTCTCCAACTGTCCATGTGTTCTGCGCCAACTACGGATCAGACCGCGCTGTTTATCATTTATCTTAGACTGCTTGCACCGCTTACGGTCATACTCTGTCTTAGAGCTAGTCTTAGCCTTTACTTTCTCATTGATGGTCGCTACTACAGATGCGAGTGCGTCTGCACCAAGAGATTCTAAACCATCGCCAACCTTGGCCATAGCCTCTAGGTCACCACTATGATATAGGTAGTTATTATTATATAGAGACTCTACAGCAGTCTTATCTACTGATAGCTCTTTCCAAGGGAAGTGTTCTTGCCGATCCCATGTACGGTTCTTACCAGTAAAGGGAACTTTAACAAACAAGGGTCGGTCATACTGTAGGGGGGTAGTCATCGTCGGGGTTCCTTAATGTAAAGCGGTGGGGACCCGAAAGCCCCCACCTAAGTTGTTTAAGCTACTACTGTATCGAAGAAGTAACCCAAATCAGCGCCAGTGACTTTCATGTCATAGGCCATTTTAACTTGGATGTGTTCAGCGATTTGCTGACGCTTCAAAGCATCGTCCGAGAAGGATTCAACTGTGATGCCCAAGTTGTTAGCTGCTGGAATGTTGTTCCATGCGAAGGTCAGACCAGCCGCAGGGGTCATCAGACCAGAGTTGCGTGGACCGTGTACCAACAGAGCGTGCTTACCACCGATGAAAGAGTTGCTTTCTGCAAGACCTTCAACTGCGTCATTCTTGACAGCTTCCATGACGTAGAAGTTCTCTACCTCAAAGATTTCAGCCAACTTAGCGTCAGTAACCAAAGCTGTGTTGGAAACTGTTGCGCCACCGTTAAGACGGGCAAGGATTGCTGGGTGGTTAACCAAGATGTCACGGACTTCTTTACCGACAACCATTGTGTTTGGCTTGAAACCGCCAGACTTAAGTTGCATGGTACGACGAGCGTTTGTTACGTCTTGGATTGGAGTACCAGCTACGTAGTCAGACCACAAGTTTGTTGGTGTTGACTCAGAACCCCAGATGGATGCAGCGAAGAATTTTGCAGCGAACTGCTCTTCACGGTGGATCATCAGGCGTGTTGCCAAAGTCTGCGCACCAGCGGAACGGATGTCCAATGCTGCATCTTCGTTTGCCAAAGTCTGCTGGTCAAAGTCCATGCCCAAGCCATATACGCTGGCGTAATAGGATTCGTTGGAGATCGACAGACCGATGCGGTTAACTTCTGTGCGTGGAGCAAGAACTTTAACGTCACCAGTGCGGTTCATGTTGTCGCGGTTATAGACGTAGAACTTGTCTGACTGACGCTCAACACCGACTGTAGGGAATACCTTGTCAGCAATGAAGTTGTTCTGGTCTTGAGCAAACGCAAGTGTAAGGTTTGTCAGCGGCTGGTCCAAGTGGACCGAAGATGGTGTAAGTTGTGGCATTATGTTATTCCTTTAATGCGATAGTTTAGGCTACTACGTTGCCGCCTTGGATCATTTCGATTTCGATGATTTGACCATCTACGCCAGCTTCACGAGCATAGCCTAGTACGACATCACCAGCGGCGGCAGTCAAAGCAGTGCCATCAGCACCAGTTTGTACAGCAGCACCAGCAGCAATTGTGCCACCAGCTTCTACCATTACGGAGCCAGATACACATACGGTTACTGCTGCACCAGCAGCTGCGCCTACGAGGCAGACACCGATAGCGTTTTCGCCAGCTGCGTCAGCAAGATCGACTGCGCCGTCTGCTTCTAGTGTTACGAATTTGAATTGTGCAGCGGAGAGGTCTTCCCCAGCTACGAAAGTGCGGTTGTCGCGTGATTGCATAACAGCCATGATTATTCCCCTTTGTAGGATTTAGTGATTAGAGCTTTACCTTCATCGGTCTTTGCTACGGCAGCATATGCTTTAGCGTAGTCGCTCTTTTTCAGTGTGTTGGTGTCCAGATAGGACTTTACAAGTGCATCAAGTTTGTCAGCTGCGGTAGTGAACTCACCGTCAACATCAGACTTGCCTACTTCTTCCATTGTTGCACCGAAAGCAATATCGGCTGCCTTTAGTACGCCCATGACCTCTTCGTTAGTCTCGAAAGACTTAACAAGTTGTTTAGCAGTTTCGACATTAAAGTTAGGAAGGGCTGCTTCCGCTTTTTTGGTCAACTCTGCGTCTGCTTTAGCAATCTCAGCAGCTTCAAGAGCCTTCAAGATTACAGCAGGAATGTCTGCTTTGTTAATGCTCTCGCCGTCATACTCGACGAACTCAGCTGGGGCTTTCTTCTCAATGCTATCAGCACTAATTACATAACCACCTTCGATGAGTGCTTTACGCAACCCTTCGTTGTCTGCCTTCAAGCGTTCTACTTCTTCTGCGAGAGGGTTGATCTCTTCTACAGCTTCTGCCTCGTCAGCTTTTTCCATATCTGGAGTGCAATCGGCGCATACCTTATCGGCTGTGCAAGTCTCACATTCCATCTTGTCAGTCTCGTAAGACTTTTCTGTTTCTTCGGTCATTTCTTCTCCGTTAAGGTTGTCGCGCTTGAAGAGGGACACCATTGCCTGAGCATTGGCAGGACGATCCACCAAAGACAGTTCGTCCAGTTCAAGCTGTTTCAAAAGGTTAGCCATTATAGTCTTCCTTTACTGCTCTGCCACCAATGCTAAAGGCAGCTAGTTCACCAGATTTGACCTTGGCCCAAACGTCATCGTTATATACTTTAAACGCGACGATCCAACCTTCCCGATCACTCTGTATGCCAAGGGATTCACCAATCTCTTTAGTGATCGGCATCGAGTGTATTACAGCCCCGATTTGCTCCCCTGTATGCATTTCTTTACCTACACGGACATGTTCCATAAACTTGTTTACGGCACGTACTAACGTGTCAGGTTCAATTACATCACCTTGGCGGTCTACTACAGGTTCACCCTTTTCGGTTACTACTGAGGCCCAGCCATAGACCATGCGTTGTTCTTCATCAGTTTTGAGGATTTGGCCCTCAAGGTTCTTTGTGAACTTGTCCATCAGTCTAAGTCCTCCTTGATAATAATTGTAAAGTAACCATTGTTAGGGAAGGTCTCTACTGTCGCATCCCCGTAAAGGACTTCGATCTCCCCGTAGTAGGTACCAGCTGTGTCTGTGTCACCAGCTACCCAGTCGTACTGAACGACACCATTCACATCGTCTGTGATTGTAGCAGGTGCGTCGATCTTAAGGGAGGTTGCGCCAAAAGCCTTCATGTGAAAACGGGCAGAGGCACCAGCAAGTCCGATACCATTGCCGTTAGCATCTGTTAAGGTTACGGACAGCACAGGCCCAGTGTCGTTTGTTTTGATCCGAAAAGCCATTAGCCTACCTTAGCATTGTTGTTACTGTTGAATTTAGCTGAGTTACTGTTTGCAACCCCAGTCCTAGTGCAGATACGTCTATTGTTCACGTTTATCACGCGGGCAAAGTTG
>OCVQ010002131.1_pt1 | contig 13636 bp, 17 predicted proteins | sample 1539061 | NCBI WGS metagenome assembly OCVQ01 (sample SAMEA3355526, study PRJEB22509) | marine metagenome | biome: marine; feature: river plume; material: water | place: USA | collected 2010-08-08 | depth 0.5 m | reverse complement strand
TCTTCCGATCTTATGAAAAGTGAAATTAAGAATAATAAAGGAAGACCTCAAACATTAGAGGGGGGCTTTGTAAGTAGGCTGTTTTCCTTAGATAGACCTACAGATTCTAAACTAAGAGAATTATCACAAAAAACCGGATTTAGCTATTCTGAAATTGTCCGGCAGTCTATTAAGCAATATTGGAACAATTCTATATAAACTAATTTTCACTTACCTATAAAATGAACCTTAAAGAAATACTAAAAAACTCTGAATTGGGGAAAAATAATTCAGAGTTTTATAATAATAATAAACCATACCCCTATATCTGCATTGATAATTTTTTTAACAACTACCAACCTCTGTTAAATTCAGTTAAAGAATTACAATCAGATACACAGTTTTGGAATATGCAAAGAAACTCAATGGTGAGAGTAAATACCCTTTCTCGTAAATGTGTTTTGCCTAAAGATTTATCTTCTACTTTTAAGAATTTTAATAGTAAAAATTTTATTAACTTTTTAGCGAATTTAACTAAATATCAAGATTTAAAATTAGATAGAACATCTACAGCTCCATTAACTACAATACCTAGATTAGGTAAAATATCTCCACAAACTTCTCCTCAGCAATTAAATATGCTTTATAGGAAAGTAACTGTGCTAATAGGATTATCCGATACTAACTCTGTTGATTTGGTTTTTTATAATGAAAATCCTTTTATGGCAAGAAACTTTATCAAACTATTTCCAAACAAAGCAATAATATTTAATTCTGAAGATATGATTTATAGCTTAGAAAATAATTCACAATCGGATTTTTGCTTTGCTGAATTTAACTTTTATAACAAAGAATTACCCAAAAGGGAATTAATAATGAATACGAGGTTTTTTTGATGGCACATAAAGAACAACAAGATTATTTTTGTTTTATTAAAGATAAATTTCCATCTTTTTTTACAAATAAAAAAGTCTTAGATGTCGGCAGTTGTGATATTAATGGTTCTCCAAAATTTTTATTTAAAGATTGCGATTATATCGGCTGTGATGTTTTTTCTGGTAAAAATGTTGATGTGGTGGGGTTCACTCATGAGTTAACTTTTCCAGATAATAGCTTTGACGTAATAATTTCTTCTGAATGCTTTGAACACGATCCTTATTTTAATAAAAGCATTTTAAATATTTTGAGGATGCTAAAATCTGGTGGCTTGTTTACAATGACTTGTGCAACAACTGGTAGGAAGGAGCATGGAACTGCTTCAACTTCTCCAGATGACAGTTTAACAAGCAAATTGAACATTAACCACTATAAAAATATTACTGAGCAAGATTTTAGGGATATTATAAACATAGAGGAAATTTTTTCTAATTTTGAATTTAATGTTTTACAATTTGATTTAAGATTTTTCGGAATAAAAAAATGAAACAGTCTAAAAATTTAGTAGTTATGCTTTCATATTGTAAAAATAAAGAATATTACAATATGACTAAAAATGCAATTTATTCTTTGCTAGATAGTGAGAAAAATTCTGAAGAAGATTTTGCAGTTGTTGTCGTTGAAACAGAAAACTTAAGTAATTTTTTATTTGAAAAATTCGATAATGTCTTTGAAAAAAATGTTTATCAAATCTTCCCAAATATAAAATTTAATTATAATCAATTTTTAAACTTTGGTTTTAAGTATGCCATTGAGTTTTTGAATTTGAAACCCGAATACTTCATTGTTAGCAATAATGATGTTCTTTATACGCAATCATGGTTTACCATAATAAAAAAAGTAATGGAATCAAACAATCTACACTCAGCTTCTCCAAAAGACCCAGAATATAATCTTCATCAAAGATTTCAAAATGACGTACACTTAGGTTTTCGCACAAGTTATGAATTAGCCGGATGGTGTATAGTTTTTAATGAATTAGTTTTTTCCAAAATATATCCTTTTGACGAAAAATTCAGTTTTTGGTATCAAGATAACGATTATGCAATGAGTTTATTAAGAAATGGCTTCAAACATGGATTGGTTACAAAATCTCATGTAAAACATCTTGGTAGTCAAAGTCATGACTTAATATTGCCGGAAGATTATACCTCTGTAACACAAGACCTGTATCACACATACATAAAAAAGTGGGGCTAGAAAATATGGACAAAGAAGAATTGTTATTAATTGATAGTTTAAAAGAACGTATTGATTATTTATACGCAAATTTAAAAGACAATGAAATAAAGGAATATAAAAATAATTATCCGTTTGCTCATATTAATTTTTCAAATTTTATTTCTGAGGATTTATTAAAAAAAATTAATAAACATTTTCCCTCGCCGGAACAAATAAAATGGAGAAGTTTTCAAAATAATTTAGAAATAAAATTAGCAAGTCAAACTAGAAACGATATTCCAGAATTTATTTTAAAAGTTTTAGATGAATTTAATTCAGAAATTTTTCTTAATTATTTAGGAAAATTAACTGGAATAGAAAATCTTCTGCCAGATTTTTCATATCTTGGTGGTGGATTACATTCAATTCCTAAAGGTGGAAAGTTAGGTATCCATACAGATTTTGGCTACCATAATTTAAATAACCAAACAGTTTATCGCAGAGTAAATTTTTTGCTTTATCTTAATTTTGATTGGGAAGATGAATATGGTGGACATTTAGAATTATGGGATTCTAATACAAAAACAAGTGCTAAAAAAGTTTTGCCGTTAGCAGGGAATGTAGTAATTTTTAATACTGATAGTGACTCTTTTCATGGACATCCTCTTCCATTAAATTGCCCAGAAGATAGACAAAGGAGAAGTTTGGCTCTTTATTATTACACAAAAGAAAAGCCAAATAAACAAATAAATAATGATACTATTTTTATTTGATATTTAAATTGCTAATATATTTTTTAATTTGATTATTAAAGTTAAAACAAGGTGCAATCTTCGTTATGATTTTATTTAAAATAATTCTAAAAATTTTTGATTATTTTTTACTTCTCTTTTTAATGCTATTTATAATGACAATGCTTTGGTTTCTTCTTTAAGTTAACTTTTAATAAAAACATTTGCTTTTTAATTATCCTTCAATTATAATAAATTCTATGATTATAATATGGAGGAAATTATGGAATTAAACGATTATCAACAAAAGGCTATTACAACAGCTATTTACAAAAACGAAGCAAAAATTATTTATCCCATCTTAGGACTTGCTGGAGAAGCCGGAGAGGTAGCCAATAAATACAAAAAGGTTGTAAGGGATAACAACAATCTTTTAACCAAAGAAGTTTCTGAATGTCTGTCTAAAGAACTTGGTGATTGCTTATGGTATATTGCCAATATTGCTAATGACTTAGGTTTTACTTTAGAAGAAATTGCCAACAATAATTTAGAAAAACTTTTTGGCAGAAAAGAAAGGGGAACAATATCTGGTAGCGGAGATGAAAGATAGTGAATTTAAGCATTATTGGTGGCATGGGTAGTGGCAAAACAACTATTGCTCAACATTTCGTACAAAACTATGACTACACTGCTTTTTCTTTTGCCGAAGAGGTAAAAATGATTGCTGTAATGATATTGAAAAGACCTATTGACAAAGGCATTGATAGACCTTTTCTCCAGAATATTGGAGAGTGGCTAAAAATGCCTTATGAGCAATTAACTGATTCAATTAAAAGTCAAATAATCAGTTGGATAAATTACTCAAATGATTTTAAAGAATATTGGGAGAAAAACAAGAATAAAGTTTTTCATCCTTGCTACTATGTTGATAAAATTGTTGAGAACGATAATTTTAAAAGGGCAGTTGATAAAAGGAAAGCAATATTTCACGACCAAAGATTTTTGGTAGAAGAATCTGCCCTAGATTATTTTTCTTTTAAAACAGTTTATCTTGATGTTCCATTAAATATAAGAATTTCTCGCATGATTGAAAGAGATTCTAATTTTAAAGAAGATTGGTTATCTAATTCATCAGAACAACAAATAATACAACTAAAAAGAGATTATGAGGTACAAAATGCTCATAATCTTTCTATTTCTGAAATTGCTGATTTAATTTTACAAAATTTGTTTGTAATGAAAAGTTAAATTGATAATAGATTTTAATGATTAATAAAAAGAGGTTACTATGAGAGGAATTGAAGTTAAGAAAGAGGTGTCCGGCACTGTTTCTTTAAAGCAAGAGAAAAAAGTAAGGCTTTTCAAAGAGCTTATCGGAAAAATATTAGTTGATGAGAGTATTGACGCTTCTTTCTCTAAATATCTAAACGAAAATCATTTTTTAGGCGATTATAATGATTTATTCAAAAATATCTTTTCTAAAGTTCATGAGCAAAAAGAAATTTCCGAGCAGTTTCTTGTTGAAACTTATGGAATAATTCCAATTAATTCTGACAAAAATCAACATGAAATTATCGAACAATTAGATGATATTTATTTTGAAGAATCTTTGAATGACGCTCACCGAAAGTTTGAGGAAGAAAAAGCAAATGGTATTAATGGGGCTTATAAAAAGTTTGTCGATAGAATAAATCAAATAAAACTTAAGTTAGAAAAAGTTTCTTTGTTAAGTTTGCATGATGAAGATTCTTTAGAAAAAATTTACCAGAAGATGACTGACGAAACAAATAAAATCACATTTGGTATGGATGGTTTTGATGATTTAGTGCCGGAGAGGGGGCAATTAGTTGCCTTCTTAGGAGGAACTGGTAGTGGTAAGTCAATAGTACTTCAAAAACTAACTGCTTCCGCCTTAGAGAAGAATTATAAGGTATGTCATTTTTCATTAGAGTTATCTGAAGTTCTTTTTATGAAAAGATTAATCTCTGCACTTGGTTGGTTTCCTTATAAAAATCTAATCAGTGCTTCTTGGTATCAATTCAGAGATTTTATAAGAAAATTTAGAGATTTCAATTCTCCTAAAATTGTTACTATTGAGAAAGGTAGAGTTAATGTTGCTAAAGTTGAGAAAGTTGTTCAAATCGAAAAGCCAGATGTAGTTTTTATAGACTATATTCAGATTATGAATGAAGATTTCGACCCTATGAGTTCAAAAGCGTCCGTTTCTCAGCAATTAAACGAATTAGCAATTAAATATAATTGTTTAGTAGTTATAGGCATACAAACCAATGACGAAGGCAGAAGAGTTTCTACGAATGATAAGGGTGATGGTTTACCGGAGTTGGGGCATATTAAGAAAATGAAGGCTATTGCAGATGATTGTACGTTTGTTGTCAGCCTTGCTTCAGAGCGTTCTGTTGCCGACCCTCGTTTTTCAAACCTTAAGTTTAAAACAAGAAAGCACAGAAACGATTTTTTTGTCAACTTTACCTATAGAAGTAATTTGAATATAGGCAAATGGGAATTGGTTGACATAGAAAAAGGAACTCCTTCTTGTGGTCAAAAAAAGGATGAGGAAACAAGTATGTTTGGTGAACAAGAAAATGAATCTTAAGGAATTGTAAAAAAAAAAATGTCTAATGATTTTTATGATACGATAAAATTAGATAATAAAGAACTTAGAATGTTTTATCTAAAGGTAGTATATAAATACTACTTTTTAGATTTTAAAGCTAAGTCGGACAAAACTTTTGTCCAAAAAATAAAACAGTTAAAAAATGGAAATGGAGGAAATTGTGATTCAAAATGAATTAAAAAAAGAGGTTATTAATCTTTTATCTTATTTTAGTGAGCTAACAGCAAGTCAAAAGAACGCTATAGCCGACCAACTTAATAAGGTTATTCCCGAACCTGCAATAGAAATAATTCTTTCTAATATTAATACCTATAGAAACTTAGGGGAAAAGGCTGAAGAGGAGGAGTTTCTTTTGCTTGCATTGGTAGGTAAACATTATATTTTGAAAGATGGTACGAATACTGATTCTACATATTTTAAAGCACTTTTATCTAAATACACCAAAAATAGGGAAGAAGAATTAGAAACTATAGATACTTTGATATATTGCACTAGTCAATCAAAATTTATGGTTTATCGCTATGGTGATTTTAATAATGACCAACATCTTATTAAAGATATTTCTTTGAGATATTTAGGCTTTCCAAGAAATGAGTATGAGCAATACGTTAAATTTATTTATGAAAAGGCATTAGAAATAACTGATGCCGATACTTTTATAAACCAAAGAATTGATTTCTTAAAAGCTTTATTAAAGTATAAAGAGATTTATTCTCGCTCAATCTATAGGCAATATTACTTAAATTCTGCTAAAAAGAACATAGAATACTCTTTAAAACAAATTGAAAAGGGTTGGCAGTTCTAATGAACCTAACAGATTATTGCCGGAAAATTCTTAAGAACGAAGGTATCATAGGAGATTCTTATAAACAGAGCTATGTTGTGCCTTGCCCTTTTCATAACGAAACAAAAGGATCTTCATTATCGATTAGTTTTGATAAAGGGCTTTTTAATTGCTTCTCTCCTCAATGCGAGGGAAAAACGAAAGGAACTCTTAGGAAATTACTGAGATTGTTTGGTTATCAAACTAGTCAATTTAATGAAAGTAGTTCTCCGGCAATATCTTATAAGATTGATAGGATAATACGAGAAGAAAATCATATAGATATTCCAGAGTTTGACTTATGCAATTTTCAAAGATTGCATAACAAAAACTATAAATACTTATATGACAGAGGATTTACTCAAGAGATACTTTTAGGCAATAAAATATCTTTTTCAGATTATTTTCAAAGAATATATATCCCAGTTTGGCAAAATGGAAAATGTTATGGCTACTCTGGAAGAAGTGTTATCCCAGAAGGCTATAAACATAAGGTTATAGAATATTTTGCAAAAAAAGATAATATTACCTATGAGGAGGCTAAATCTTCTTTGTCAAAAGGTTTATACGATAACTATAATCAAAACTTAAAAAGATGGAAAATGCAAAGCAAGTACGTCAATATGTATGGTTTAGATAAAAATGTTGTGGTTTTTGAACCTTTGACAAACTCTTCCGATAGAAAGATTTATATTGTTTGTGAGGGGCAACTAAATGCCCTTAAGTGTAACCTATATGGTTACAATGCGTTTGCAATTATGGGAAGTTACCCAACAGAGGTACAAGTTCGCTATATCTTAGACAAAATAGGAAATTCTATTTTGGTGCTAGGTTTCGACAACGATAAGGCTGGAAATAAGAATACATCTACTTTTCGATATATCGCAAAAAAACAAATTTGCTCGGTTGATTGGGGTTTACTTCCAGATAAAAATGATATTGATGAATTAAATAAAGAGCAATTAGATTTAATTGTTTCCAATCGAGTTTACATTACTTAACATCTTTTTCTTATTTTTCCTATTGCAAACAAAAACATTCGTGTTATTATATTTACATAATCATAATTAATTAGAAAGGAATTTTTATGTTATTCGGAACTGAAGAAGTAAAAGAAACCAAAACCAACGTTTCTGCCGGATTTGTTGACTTAGACAAAGTTGTCTATGTTGGTTCAAACAAACAGACAAGAGTTGTCTTTTCACCTTTGCATGGCTACGATAACGACACTGCCATTAAAAATGAGGACAAAATTATTGCTCATTCGGTAACTGGTTATGACAAAAAAGTATCATGTGCAAAAAGACTAAAGGCATATACTGACAAGTCTGGCGTAAAAAAGTTTGGCTATGACAAAGATGAATGGATTTCATGTGACCTTTGCACAAAACATGACCTCTCAAGAGAGGTAACAACTGATAAGGATGGCAACACCATCAGAGGTATGGGAAAAGAAGCTATCAAGTCTATTGAAATTCATTTAGTTGTAAGATTGTACGAGATTTCTTACCTCATTACAAAAAATGATGAGAATGGACAACCGATAAAAAACGCTAAAGGTGAATACACAAAAGTTATGCACACAGAAACTTTTGATGAGCCAAAGATTGTAACGCTTGGCTTACCTATCGGAGATGCTTATTTTAAAACTGCCGCCAGTGGTGTTAGTAAAGATTTGGCAAGACTTTTCAAGTTTAACAAACTTAAAGATAGAAAGATTTCGTTTGTTTATGGAGAAGTCAATACCATTGTTGACGAAGAAACTGGTGATGACGTTAAACTCTCAAAATCAGAAATGACTGAGATTAATAAACTTCGCAAAGAAACTAATGTTTCCTCCATTCTTGAAAGCCATAAACCTATGAGTTATAAAGAATATTATGAGAGTGTTTTTGAAGAAGAGTACATTTATCCACTTGGAGAAGATGGTTATCCTCTTAAAAATAAACCTACCCCAAAACCCCTTGTTGCAAAAAGAGAGTTGGTGGCAGTAGGGGCAAGCACCTCAACTCCACAACATTCCGAAGATGACAGTGAGTTCCCTCCATTCTAAACATACTTTTCAGCCCCGAAAGGGGCTTTTTTCTTTTTATATTGTTCGAGGAAATTTATGTTTGAAAGTTTAAGTGAGTTATATTCAGAAGATAAAGAATATTTCAAAAATATGTTTAATGATTCTTTTTATAACACAAGGTATTCAAAGGGGTTGTGGGGTAATAAGATGATACCCAGAAATTATTCTTTATTTTATGCCTTTGAGAATGAATGGCGGAAGCCTTTAAATGTTTGCGAATTGTTTCTTTTTAAGATACTTTGCCAAATACCTGTAGAGAACCAATATAACCTTATTTCTCATCTTTTCTGCATTACTAAAGAAAAAACTTTTACTGACTTTAAATATCTAACTCTTTCTTTGAGAAGTAAAGGATATGTAAAATTTGTTATAAAATACAAAAAAAATAAAATGTACTCTTTTAAAAGAGATCACTTCTTCTCAAGAATGAAAATGTATTGTTACGACCCCAAAGGCAATGTAGTCAATGCAGATAAAATATCAGAACCATTTAAGCGTATTGATTAGGAGAATATATGATACCAATAAATCTTGGCATGAACCAAACAATGCCACCAAAGTTATTAATTCTGGGTGCTACTGCTGAAATAACCTACTATTTAGTAACTTCTTATATTACAGAGATAAACAAATACTGGAAATGGCACACTATCCATAAAAAACCACATATTGCCTTCGCTTATAATATTAATCGAGGTATAACATCAGATGTTATCAAACTTCTTCAAGATAATCAAATGAATTACTTTTTTTATGACTATGATGATATGAGAACATTGGATATTGTTGCCGGATACCAACATATTTTTATTACAGATATATTTTGGGAATTAAACCTATTGAGTAGTAATGAAATCCTTTACAACTATTTTACCAAAATGAGTATTTTAACCAGAAATTCTTCAATGGTTCATGTTTTTCTACCAGATATAATATTTGAGCCAAGCGAATCAACATATAGTGTTTCTGATATGGCAAACACAAAAAGCGAGATAAGAAGAATTGCCATGTATAAATTTATTAGCGACTTGATTGAATATTACCGGAAGGCGGAGAAAATGCCAGTTTATAGGATTACTTATCCTTTGGTTTTCCAACATGAGGAAGATAAGTTCATTTCCTTTAATGAACAAAATACTTCTTTAATGAGAAAATTTAAACATCAATCTGATAAAAATATTCCATTACTTAAAGTTAAAAGAAGTATTATCACATTTAAAGATTTATCTGAAGCGATATATTTAATCTATAAAAATGAGATAAAGAATCAAAATTATAATATTTCATCAAACACTTTTTTCTCAGAAAAATTCCTATGTCAAAGCATAATGAATCATAAGACAGTTGTTGAGGAAAGTTATTCTAAAATTGAAATAGAAAATTCCTATATGAAAGATATAGGCATGAAATTTACCCCAGACAATATTGAGTTACAAACACTAATAAAAGACATAAGAAATTATTATGTTAAGTAGTTTAACTTTTTTGTATTTACTTCGTTATTTCGTGATATGATTTTTTTGTCTATTATCAAAGGGAGGTCAAAATGATTGATTTATTAAAGATTGAGGAACAGTTTAAACTCTATAGAGAAAACCCCTCTAAACTTCGTCCATATCAAAATAGAGTTGTTTTGGGGGGAGATAAGCTTGTTCAAGGGGATTATAAAGATGGTTTTATTTATTTAGAAGAATTTGGGCAAGATAGATTAAGGGTAGTTCTCTTATATGATGAATATAGAGTTCTTCCCTTTAGAAAAGTTAAAGAAAATGGCTGTTCTATTTTAACAACGATTAGTGCTAGATTTGGCATGAAAGAATCTTTTAACACAGAAGAAATTGCTTTAAATAGAGGGATGGCTATTTTCTACATAAATGATGTGGATTATGAAGAAATTGTTTACGCTCTCAATTCTGCCGAAGAATTAGCAAATACAATTTATTATTTGAACTCTACTTTGTACTCCGGCTCACTAAACTTAGATTCAGTTTTTGAAGAAGATTCAGTTTCACTTTCCAAAAAAGTTTAATATCAAAAAGAGGATACATAAAATGTCAAAACATTCTATTTTAAAAGAAATATACTTCCCTTTTCATGGGCATACTAAAGAATCACAAAGAGATGGCATACCGTCCGCTAAGGAGTTGGTAAAAAAACATCAAGAACTTGGTTATGGTATGGTTTGCCCAACAGATCATGGTATATTGGGTTCTCAAGTTGAACTATGGAAAAGTTGTGAGGGAACAACTGTTAAACCTGCTATAGGCATTGAATTTTATATGATTCAAGATAGGTTTAAAGATAGTAAAAACAAAGAACAAACTAACAACTTACCTTTCTCAGATGATAAAACGTACCATTTGACTTGCATGGTTGCCAGTGAAAAAGGATATGAGAATTTGTTGAAATTAAATTATCTAAGTAACCTTAAGCCAACAGATAAGGTTACAGTAGAGGGCAATATTGGCACTTATTTCAAAAAACCAAGAATTACAGACAATCTGATTTTTAAATTTCAAGAAGGTTTAATTTTTACTTCTGGCTGTAGGTTATCACTCTTTAACCAACATCTAATGCACAATAATATTGATGAGGCAAAACTTCTTCTCCATCAATTTAAAAGAAATATTGACAATTTCTTTATCGAACTTCATATTGCAAAGAATGAAGTAGAGGAAAATCTCTTTCATTGGTTAAAAATATTTGCTTTCCAGAACAATTTACCTTGTCTAATTGCAAATGATTATCACTATCTCGATAAAGGTGATTTGACAACATGGAATATATTAGGCTCTATAAGGCGAAATTTAACAGTTTCTACTGCCGACCCTATAAAGAATGATGACTTCTACGTAAAGCCCGTAGAAGAGGTATATGAGCGTGTAAAAGAATTAACCAATAGCGTAGAGGAAACCAATAAAATTTTTAATGGCTTTGAAACATTAAGAAATTTAGTAACTTTTGAATGGAAGAACAAAAAACTACCAAAGATAAAAGAAGATAAAGCTGAAGAAAAGTTGATGAAAATTTTATCTCAAAGATTGATAAATATGTTTGGCGGTAGAGAGAACATTCCTCCGGCTTATTCTAAAAGGTTGAGAGAGGAATATGAGGTTGCAAAAATCACCGATAATTGCTCTTATTATTTGCTTGTTTACGATTTGATTGAATATTGTAAGAATAACAATATTTTTACTCCAATAGGTAGAGGTTCGGCAGGCTCTTTGTTGATGTTGTATGTACTTGGTATAACCAAAATAGACCCAATTCCTTTTAATCTGGTTGCGGAGAGAGCGTCCAACGCTCAAAGATTGAAAGAGATGGATATAGACTTAGATTTTTCTTCTGAAGATATACCAAAAGTAATTGCCTACATAAAAAATAGATTTGGCAATGATTGTGTAACAAATATAGTCAATTATGGTGTAAACAAGATGTCAGCAAGCCTAAGACATATCTTCAAATACTTTGAAGTACCACAAATGCAAAAAGATAAGATTGCAAAAGAAATTAAAGAGAAATTTATTGAGTTCCGGTATTCTGGCGATAATGTTGAGGAAGTTGAGCCAACTATTAACTCACTAGAGAATACGCCAGAGTTTCAACAAATATTTGTAAGAAATGGGGTAAGTGAGTATAAAAAATATTTGAAATTAGCAAAAGGTATTGAGGGAACAATTAATAACTACTCAGTTCATGCTTCCGGCATTTTGATTTCAAATAGACCTTCTTTTGAACAAATACCAGTTATCAGAGTAAATGATGTGCTATGTAGTGCCTTTGATATGGCTTCTCTTAATGATGTTGGTGCTTTAAAATTGGATTGTTTAACTGTCAGCACCTATAGCAAGATAACTGAATCGGTAAATCTTTTTAACAAACATTTACAATTAAAGAAACAAAACGCTTGACATACTTATATAATTATTTATATAATTAATTCATGATATTTTTTTAGGAGGAATTTTTTATGTCAAGAATGCCCAGTGTTAAAGTTTTAAACCCAAATGGCAAACCAAGTTGGAATTATTTGATTATTGACCAAAAATTATCTGATGAATTTCTTTTGGCAAATGCCGGAGAGATATTATCCGAAAAGATAGGTATTGGGAGCATTTTGTTAAGATGGAGTGTTCTTTTGACTTATCAACAACTTCCAGAGCAATTTATCAGAGAAAATATGCTCAGTGGTAAATTTGATGTTCTCAATGCTGAAATAGATGAACCAATTTGGAAAGTTCTTTTTAAAAATCAGCAATTATCTGAACAGTTCATTTGCGAAATTGTTTCTCACATTGAGAATTGGAATGATGAGGAAGATTGGGATTATATTGCTAAATACCAAAAACTTTCTTCTCAGTTTATTGATGAAAAGGGCATATATATTAGTAAGGATAATTGGCTCTACAAAAGTAATGATGAGAAAATGGATTATATTAGGCAACATACCAATTTTATTATAAATAATGACGATAAAGGCGACTTTATTGTTGCTTTCAAAGCTTGTAGAGAAGACTACACAAACTATCGTGACAATTTAACTAATTATGCTAACAATAAAGAGTATTCTACTTGGAGATGTGACTATAATCCAAGTAACGAAAAGTCTTTTGGATTACACGTTGCCACCAAAGAAACAGTATTGAATTATTTCTGTAAACATAGTGGTATCTTGATGTTAGTAAAAGTTTATGTTGACGATATTGGTTGCTTCATTAAGGATAACAAAGTTATTCGTTGTCGGAAGTTTACAAAAGTATGCGATTGTGATAGATTTTAATAGGAGCAAATAATGAAATATCGAATAAACATTGACCCATTTTACTACCACCTATGGGTAGTAGAACCAGATGGTGTTATTGACTTCAATGATGAAAACAGACATCACTTCTTCACTGAAGAAGAAGCGATTGCCTTCAAAAAAAAGATTGAGGAAGAGTAAAATTGCAAAAGGAGATAAATAAAATGGAAAGATTTACTATTAAAAATTGGCAGACAGGTGAAATTATTCACGAGGGAGAGTCAGAGAGCTTCAAAGAATTTGTGAAAATAAAAAAAGGCAATCTTTCTAATGCTTATCTTAGAGGTGCTTATCTTGAGGGTGCTAATCTTAAGGGTGCTGATCTTAAGGGCGCTGATCTTAGGGGTGCTGATCTTAAGGATGCTTATCTTAGAGGTGCTTATCTTAGCGGTGCTTATCTTAGAGGTGCTTATCTTAGCGGTGCTTATCTTGAGGTTGCTGATCTTAGAGGTGCTTATCTTAGCGGTGCTTATCTTGAGGTTGCTGATCTTAGAGG
>OCVQ010002126.1_pt1 | contig 13654 bp, 12 predicted proteins | sample 1539061 | NCBI WGS metagenome assembly OCVQ01 (sample SAMEA3355526, study PRJEB22509) | marine metagenome | biome: marine; feature: river plume; material: water | place: USA | collected 2010-08-08 | depth 0.5 m | reverse complement strand
ATATGCGGCAACAGCTTTTATACTGTTGCCGCATATTTAACTTAGCAATTAGCCGTTCTTACGTGGGGTACCAAGACGATAGCGATTGATGCGCTCGCCGGTACGGGTCTTGCGTGGGTTGAGGTAGATTGCAAGACCGTGGTCGTTACGAAGCGAGCTAATGACGCGACTTGGGTCAGCGATACCAGCCTTACGTGCTTCGGCAGCAGAGAACTCATGACCTGCTTCGAGGAAGGTATAGAGAGCTTCCTTTTGAGTCATGTTCTTAACGAGACGTGCCAACTTGGTTGTTTCAATTTTAGTCATATTATATGTTTTTGTTTCAGTTATGTTTATTCAGTTTTGGTCTATAGATTCATGGTTTAGCGTAGACCAACCGCTAAAGTGTTAAAATGGTGGTTCTTCAGGGGTTTCAACTGCTGCAGCAGCTTCTGCTTGAATCTGGTTGCTGTCGATCTTTGTGTAGAGGTCGAGAAACGCTTCACGAGTTTCAGTTTCGAATCGAGCGATACACATTCCGATTGCAGTCAATCGATCGTGGAAGATGCTATAGGCCTTGACAATATGGCACAAGCGACGAGTTGAGATAAGTTCGTCAACACCTTCTGCATCGTAGGTTTTACGAATGACGCTGCTCCATGCAACAAGCTTGTCGACAAATTCATTGTCATCGACTTTGAAATACTCCATGTGCTTGCTGATGATGTTGCGTTCAACCTTGTAAGACGGATATGGCTGATCAATAGTGGCTACAAATCGTTCGATGAATGCTTCGTCGATGATGTTTGCTGCGCTGTATCTACCGTCATCAGACCCCCGGCCCTTGGTGTTTGCAGTAGCAATCACGTTAAACCCTTGGGCCGGGGTGACGACTTCACCAACCTTTTTGATCAGGATTGGTTTGCCTTCGAGTACCCCCTGAAGACACATAATTTTGTTGCTACCACGATCAAGCTCGTCAATGAGCAGGATGCAGCCGCGCTCCATGGCTTTTACCACGGGACCTTTTTGGAAGACAGTTTCGCCGTTCACGAGGCGAAAGCCACCAATCAGATCATCTTCATCGGTTTCAGGGGAGATTTGTACGCGAATATATTCACGTTTGAGTTTGGCACAGGCCTGTTCGACCATCATGGTCTTGCCATTGCCTGACATGCCAGATATATAGAGAGGAAAAAACATTCGGGACTCGATGATCTTTTGAATGGTTTTGTATTCACCCCACTTGACGAATGTATGGTCATTTTCGGGAATAAAGATCTCGTCATTCGAGACTGAAGAGACAGCACAAGCAAGCTTCATTGCATGCTGAGGAATTTCCTGTACTGAGGGCGAGAAGGTTGGACTACTTGACTCTGTGTCGAGCAGCCCAGAAATGTCAAATTTACCACGACCTACTTTTCGTGCACGCTTGATAAAGGCTTCATCAATTTCCCTGAACTTTAGGGAATGAACCCGACCAACATCAAAAATCGTCTTGCTAGAGACAGATTGTGGGTCGTGATTTGCAAATAAGTCTTTGAGGACTGCTGCTTTTTGGTCGTTTGTCATATTTTGGTATGTTGTGGTTGGTTTTGCTTACAGGATGATTATACACTAAAATTCATGATTTGTACATAAGAAAATGATAAAAAACTCACTTTTTTTCACTTTTATGCAATAAACTCAGCAAATTTATTCAAAAAGACCCTAGAAACTCGCTTTTCAGTGTTGAATTTAGCAAAGTCCTTCGCAATCTTATTTTGTGACGAGTTGTCGGTCACGTCCTTTGAGAAGCCATCACTCACAAACTCTTCTCCGTCGTCGTTGATGTCAAGTCCATTTTTAGAATCAAAGACGAAATAGGCGTCATATCCAAATCCACCTTGAATAGCGAGACACTTTTCCTTTTTAGCAATCTTTTGTAGGACATTAAATTCAATGACCGCGTCTGACCATGAAAGATCACGCTTGCGGCTGCGAAGAGCAGTGATGCAGTTGTTTTTGTAGTCTGACTTGTAGTTTGCTACAAAGAAGCCAATCACAGTAGTGTCGCATGTACGCTTGAGACTCATGACAAGATCGCGATAGAGGTTTCTTGTAGAGTGATTAGTTGACATCTCAATATTCTTGCCATAGAGAGGCAACACCTTTGTAGTGTTCCAAGGGCGAGGATGCGTGTGCTCATACTCTTCGCCTACTTCATTTTTACGATAGCGTGGTGGGCAAGAGTCACCGTCAGTCAAAAAGATTGTATTCATCTTTTGAACCTTGTAGTTGTCACGAAAGCGGCGAACAATCTCATGCGCAATGATAATCACTTCGTTGAGAGGGGTGCCATTCATAACTTCATACTTGCTGTTGAATGCAAGATCACCACGGCCGTAAGAATCACGATAGATTGTCTGGGCTTTAAGCTCACGACATGCAGTTTCAAACTCAGAGCGAGCCATTCGCGAATGCAGCAGTTGAAATATAATTGTGTCGGAAAAGTCTAGGTTATATCCAGGCAACGGGCACTGTGATTCGCTAGGATTGTGATAGCGACTCGTGAAGCCATAGACTTCAAAGGGGATGCCTACAGCTTTACAAAATGTCACAAGCTGAAGAGCCTGAACAATTACTCGACCAATTGTGTCGCGCATAGAGCCAGAATAGTCAATAAAGAATACCATGCCGTGGTTTTTAGCGTCTGCAAGTCGTGTGACACTCTTAAAGATCTGATCTTCAAAGCGATAGGAGTGCAACCTATTGACATCCAACGATCCAGTTGTAGCACGAGTTGCCCGGCTATATTGGTATGCTGCCTTGCGTCTCTCAAACTCTTTAACTAGTATCGCAACATGCTTTTTGGTAGATGCGGCAAACTCTGTCCAGTCTTGAACGACCCGCTCATGTGTCATAATAGTCGAGTAGCGGTGTTCGTCATGACGACGAGCAGTCATAATCTCTTTGACTGGAATAATAGCTGACATCATGTCCTGAACATAGGGCTTGTTGCACATAACATGAGTCGTTTCGCGAACCTGCATGTCTTGCAGATTTTTTTCAACCTCACGCATAGTCTTAGATTGCAACTCTTGAACAAACGATGAGTGACCCCCTTCATTTCCAGAGCCTTGCGAGTCAGAAGTGTTGTTGTCGGCGTCAAGTGGTTTTGAACTCGACATTGGATTTTGACCGTCACGGCTGTCGCTTTGGTCAGACTGTTGCTCATCGCTGTCGTCTAAAGATTCTTCTGAAGACCCGTCGCTGTCGCTGTCTCCTTCTTTGCGACGAGAGTCAGGACTTGAAGAGTTTTCGCCCGACATAGGATCAATTTCAGGGTCGTCGCCAGTCTCAAACTCTTCAGAGTCTTGCGGTTGACGAGACTGCTGAGTTTGAGGTTTTTCTCCTTTGACCATTTCAGCAATGTCCGCACAAATTTCCAAGACTTCGTCGTAGGTATCTGCAGCGAGGCATCGTTTGTAGATCTCAGTCTCTTTTTCGTTGAGAGGCACATCTACTAGAGCACCGATTTTGGCACGCAAGTTGAGGCGATCAGCAAATCCAAGAGTTGAAATATCAACACCTGAGATTTTAAAAAAGTCTTTTTCGATAAAGTGACGATAGCCATTTTTGAAAGAGAGGACAAGACCAGGATACGTGTCTCTCACAAGTCGTTCAATGCGAACGTCTTCAACAATGTTGCCAATATCAAATGGGAGAGTAGGAAACTTCTCTTTGAAACGAGTCACTGCATCGGATGGAGTATATAGAGCATGTCCAACTTCATGTCCAATAAGCAAGTCAGACACACTCTTATTGTCTGTGTTCCAAGTTGGAAGACCGAGGACACGATTCTTAACGTCAAAGAATGCTGTCTTGTAGTTGCCGATTGCAACTTGAATGTTCTCTTTAGCCAGAAGTTTGGCTAGGACCGTTTGGGACTCACGATTTGCTACAGCAACCATTGTGAGACTATTCTAGCATAAAAATGAGCACTTGTAAATAAAAAAGTGAAAATTTATGAAAAAAAGTGCGGAAGTTAAGCTACCAAAGACTTCGGGGGCCTTCAGTTAGGCCATTTCCTTGATTTTTGTGAAGTTTTTAACCTTTTCAAACTCAATTTTTTGTTCAAACTTACCTTCTAGCAGGTCTTGCTTATGACTAATCACAAATATACGAGTGTCTGAGTCAAGAGTATTCATAATCTTAAGTAGGTTATCAATGCCGTCAGAGTCAAGACTCGCGTCAAACACCTCGTCAAGTATAAGTAGGTTTGTGTTGCTGCTGTTTTTCATCTTTGCGACCTGTCTCCATGCAAAGAGTAGACTCAAATCGATCCGTTGTTTTTCTCCCTCGCTAAAAGAGCTGTATGAAAAGTCATCACGATGACGTGAGCGTATGGTCTCTGTAAAATTCTCATCGAGGTTAAATGACACAAAAAAGTCTAAGATTTGCAGATAGTGATTTATAAGTTTATTCATAATCGGCAAATACTGACGAATAATTTTTGTCTTTATTCCAGTGTCTTTTAGTAGCTCAGCAAGAATTTCGTTGTACATTCGCTCTTCAAGCTGAGTAGACTTTAATTCTTGAAGGGTGTCTCTTTCTGTATAGAGAGCATCAAGAGATGACTGTGCATCAGTGACTTCAGAAGTTTCATGATGAGTGTTCATCAGCGCCGTTAAGTCAGTGATGCGTTTTTCAAACCCACTAATTAAGTTTTGGTTGCTGTGTATTTTGTTGTGAATAGAGTTTAACCTCTGCAACTCGCTCGTGACCTCTTGTATCGAGTCTCCAGTTTGTGTTAAAGATTCCTTAAGCTTGTCATAGCCAGAGTTTAATTCTTGGGCGCTATGCTTACACTCGCTAATCTTATGATCACGAATCGACGAGTCTATGCTCTGGTTGCATGTCGGACACTCCGTGTTATTTTCGTAAAACTGAGAGTCAGACACAATTTTTTTAATGTTGTCTTTAATTTGTCTTTCGTATGAAAGCAGAGAAGCCTTTGTTTTTTCATGACGCTGTAACTGTCTCTGAGTCTTGCCATAAGCCTCGCTGTATTCTGCACTAAGAGACAAGTTTTCTGTTGTCATCTCATCAATGGTATTTCGTAGACCTACTATCTCTTCAGAATATTTTGCAGCGTTGCTTTCGTTTAGTTGTTGCAGCCGCGTTATATGCTTCTTTTGCAAATCAACCTTTTCCTTTAGTGTAAACAACTGGTTTTCAGTGTCTTTTAAGTTGTCCTTAAGTTTTGCAGAATTTTCTTTTAGCACAGAGTTCATCTTGCTAAACACACCAATGTCTAGTAGGTCCTCAATAACCTCGCGACGGTGATGGCTGCTAAGCTGCATAAAAGGAATAAAGTTGCTGCTGCCAAGTACCACAACTTGATGAAAGCTTTTGTGGTTTAACTTTAAGATGTTTGTCTCAAGAAGCTTTTGATAGTCGCGAGAATGTGACTCTTGGTTGACAAGTATTCCGTTTTGCCAAATCTCAAAAATGTTTGGCTTGAGCCCACGTATAATCTTGTAGTCAGACGAACCCATCTTAAACTCAACAGTCACTAGACAATTTTTGCCGTTTATGCTGTTGATAAGTTGAGGCTTGTTGATGTTGCGATGAGGCTTGCCAAAAAGTACAAATGACAAGGCATCAAGCATAAGTGACTTGCCTGAGCCGTTATGACCTACAATCAACGTAGAACGAGAATCGTTTAGATTCATCGTAATCTCTTTGTCTCCTACGCTTAAAAAATTACAATAGGTTAAAGAAGTAAAAATAATCATATTCCATCAATTAGTTGAGATTCAAGGTAGAGTTCTTGAAGTTTAGTTTTTATGCGAGTCTTATCAAGGTCTGTTTCAATAGCGTCAACATAACTGTTTAGTAACGAAGAGGTGTCAGACACCTCGATGGTATCGTCGTCTATGGAGTCAGCTGAATATTCTATAAATGACTCAACAATCTTGAGGTCAAAAGGTTCACCAGCATTTATGGAGTCAATATACTTATCAAAAGAGTATGGATCCTTTTTAGAGGTCACAACTACTTTTATGTATGTACCAGAGACTTCGCTTGGTTCAACGTTTGCGACTGGGCCGTTTGAGTCGTCGTAGGTCAGTCTTTTAAAGAGCGAGAGAGGGTTGCGAATCTCAGCAAGTTCACGGGTGCTTGTGTCTAGTATATGAAAATATTTGGGGTCGTTGCAGTCTGCCCAAGTAATTTCGTATGGCACTCCAAGATAATGAATGTTGCCGCGACTGCTCTTTGTGTGGTAGTGACCAGACAGCACCATCTCGTATCGAGAAAATAAGTCTGCTGGCATGCCGTGACTGACTGCTGGGGCGCCTTTCATCATTTCAAAGCCAGCAAGTTCCAAATGAGCTCCAATTATTGGTGCGTTTGCCTTTTCAATAAAGGCACATGACTCTGCATAGTTTTCAACAGTAATCCATGGCAGCAACGCGACTGAAAGACCGTCATAGTCTTTAACAGTGGGAGACATAATCACGTTTACATGCTTGCTATGATACTGCAACAACTCAGTCAGACTGCATAGAGAGTTTGTGTTTCTAAAAAACGTGTCATGGTTGCCAGGAATAATATCCATCGTCATGCCATACTCTTCAAGCTTGTCAAGAAACATAGCTCGGTTACGCGACAACACTTTGTAGTTAAGATACTTACGGTGGTCAAAATAGTCGCCGAGATGAAGTATCTGAGTAATGCCTTGAGCCTGACATGTCGGAAAAAAGACCTCAGAATAGAATCGCTCAGTGTAGTCTATAAAGACGTCGCTGCCGTTTTTAACACCAGTGTGGGTGTCAGTGAGTATTGCAATTTTCATAGTATAAAGTCATCAAGCGCGCCAACCTTCTCCGAGTCGTCTTTGACTTTTTTCTGGGCCCGGGGCTTTTCGACAGTTTCGGAGAGTTCGTTACATTCCTTATAAAAGGCGTCGTTACGCTGGCGCATCTTTTCAACGAGTGACTCGCCATAGTCAGAGTCGTCCTCAAACTCTGCAAAGTTTCCAATGCCCCCTTTTTCAATTAGGAGCTGCTTGATATCAGCCTGCTTCTTTTCTTTCGCGATGCGACGTAAAAATGCATACCACGAGATTTGCGTAAAATATGAAAATGCGTTCGGGTTGCCGGTTCGAGTTGGCTTGTTGATGTCGTAGTTCATAATTGCTTTGATGCAATTTTCAACAGCGTCCATAACCATGTCTTCTCTATAACTATAATTCATAAAGTTTGGGCTGCGTGACAGTCCGTTTGCAATCTTCATAAAGCACTCTCCAATATAGTTCGTAATTTGTTGAGGCTCTCGACCAGCGGACTTGTCCTCGGTTACGGCACTTACATATTCAACGACTGCTGCGGAGAAATCTTTATTGTTGACATAGTCATCACCGCGTGATTTTCGTTTTGTCTTTTCAGTTTTCATAGCTTCATTATATACTATATTTTGAGAATGTAAATACTTTTTTGTATCTACTTGAATTTTGTTATTTACATAGTTCTAGAAAGTGTGTATAATAATCTATGATTGTTTGATAGTCATCATACATTCTTCCAACGATCTAAAAAGATATTCCATAATTCTTCATCAGACTGTGATGAATCTGGTAGATCAATTTCAGGAATGGAATAATCATAATCTTCTGATTCTTCAATTTCATTCTCTTCATTCTCTTTAGAAGACTCAGACATTAGTTGAGCTAGTCTCTGATATATGAGTGCTTCTGTATACTTACGTTTAACAGCATCAGTTGTGTCTGATTCAGTCTCTATGCTGCGATCATAGACAATACAATTTTCTGTGTCGTTGCCTGCTACGAGTGGTAGCATTATTTCAGAGTATACTCCAGACTTTACAAGAGCCTTTCTAATTTCTAGAGGGCAATTTAACTGCACTCCGTCTTCATAGGCATGAACAACTTCTCCTATAATCACTTTACCACTCGTTAACGTAAAGACTCTTATGTCTAGATCCTTTACTTTGGTGTATAGTGCATCAATCATGGCAGTTGTATCTCATACAGTTTATGGTTAAACCCTTCTTTTGCATACATTTTAGTGCGCTCTATTGCATGTTGCAGTGTGTAGTTCTTTTTCTTTTTCCAAGAGAAGTTGTCTGATATGTCATAGACTGTTGTTGGTCGACCGTCATCAGACTTTCGTAGTCCTCGACCAATGCTTTGTAGTACGCGGATTTGGCTCTTCGTTGGTGCAGCAAATATAATCTGATGTAAATTTTTAATGTTAATTCCCGTACTAAACGTACCAACACTCGCCACGATAATCGCATTATTTTGTGTTTCGGTTAGTTCACGTATACGTTCTCGGTTTGTTGCGTCTACTTCTCCAGACACATAGAATATATGTCTGTTTGAATCGCCATTAGTACTACTTATAAGTTCAAAAAGAGGCTTGCCATGTTTCTGAACGAGGTTAAAGAGAACGAGCGTGTTGCCCCTTTGATCAAGCGCAAGGTTTGCTATAAAGGCGTTACGACCAGCGTGAGACGCGATAGCGTCTATTTCAGTTTGGTAGTCAGCTTTAGAGATCACCTTTTTAAGTTCGTCGCTGTGGTTGCACACAATACATTTAATCTTTAGTGCAGCGAGAGTGTCATTATCAATAAGTTCTTTTGTCGTAATTACGCGATGGGTCGGACCAAAGTTACCAACAAGCACTCGTTCGTTGCATAGACTGCCATCAAGGGTGCCAGTAGTGCCTATACGATAGCACGCGTTTACACATGCTGACATAATAGTGTTTAAACTTTTTGCTTTAAACAAATGAGCCTCGTCACCTATAACCATGCCATAGCTTTGAAACCAAGATTTTTGTAATGTAATCGCACTCTGCCACGTAGTAATAATAACGCGAGACGAGATGTCATGTTTTTCTTTGCCCGAATAAATTTTATGTACTTCTGACTGGACGTCAAATGAAGCGTCATGTTGCGAGTAGTCTGCAAAGTCTTTTGTCATCTGCTCAACAAGCGAAGTAGTAGGCACCACGATCAATACCTTTTCATCGTAGTGCTCTAAAAACCAACGGACACACAGATAAATAATTAAACTTTTTCCAGAACCAGTAGGTGATATTATGAGTCCACGTCCTTCAGCACAAGCATGCACATAGGCATCAAGTTGATAGTCGCGTGGCGTTATGGGTGTCCCTCCACTGGTAATGTGCAGCCCACTTGCATACTCTAATAGTGACTGAGAAGTTGGAACGTCTCGTTCAGTTATGCTAGGATGCAACTCATAAGTGTAGTTATGAGAGTTTGCAAATTTTAGCACTTCAAACAGTAATCCATATGGCAGTCGTCCAGTGCGTGAATCGTAGAGTCGAACTTTACCGTCCCAGAGCTTGTTGCGATAGAGTGGCATAAACTTATAGCCTTCAGCAAAAAACGTAAAATGTTCTGAAAGCTCCATAAGGATTCCAGAATCATTTGAGACTATTCTCAATGAAGTTTCATCAACTTTAGTTATGCCTATGTCTGTCATTAAACTCCTGACGTAAATCGCTTCCAGTCTATAATATTTTTAATTGTAGTGTGTCTCCATTTAATATTATCCATAATATCTTTAAGTGCCTCTACAATCGTAGACTGATACTCAATTTGACCCTGTAATTTCATAATATCAGCGTCAGTGGTATAAAATAATTCCATGTCACTTTTAAGTGGCTTACTCATTCCGGAAAATGGATCGTATGGCCAACCTTTAGAGTCCATTTCCTCTTTCGTCATCTTGCCATTATAGTACAACCACTTGTCTTTACGTAAGTGCGCCATAGAGAGCTCTTTCTTTTTAAGATTTAGTTTCGCGATACTGTATAACTCTAAATATTTAGAGTGCAGACTTGCACCTTTTACGCTGGTTTCATCCAAATTAATCTCATCGATAACGCTGTCGACTTCCCATAATTTAAGTATATCTTCAAGTTGCATCATAATATATTATATATCATTACATAAATTCAAAATAATCATAACGGAAAGTAACGTCTACATAGGCATATTCTGATTCGGTTTGCTGCACGTTAAACTCTAACCCTCCTATATTTGTAGGAAACGCGTTTGCAAATCGAACGCTGCGTGATATGTTATTATGATTTGTTAAAAAGTGTAGCGTTATGTCATGTATAGTTAACTGTTTGTTTTCAGTATTTGAATGCATCCAGTTAAAAATTTCACGGTATGACTCCAATTTTTCATCTATTGCAATTCTTACAGTTAACGGATCATATGCTAATTTATCGCCAGACACAAATCCAGAAAGGTTACGATATCCAGTAGTGACTTCTGGCAAGGACACAGCAGGAAAACTTGCACTCACCGCAAAATATTGAGTGTGTTTAAAGTCTTCGCTGTGTATAAACAGTTTGAACCCAGTCAACGCTAATAAATTTGAATCTATCATACTATTATTTATGCAAAAAAGAGGCTACCCTTTCGGGTAGCCTCTAATTTTAAGGGTTTAACCTATTGCAATAGCTTATGCTGCGTTGTTATAGGTAGTACCGCCGATACCAGTTACGGTGAATGTACGGAAGTATGGGTTAGCACCGTTTGTGCCAAGGCCACCTTGTTCTGCACCACCAGCAAATGGGTTAGCAACGAGACCATAACGGGTCTTGAAGCCAATCTTTGGTTGGAAGGAATTTTGATCAACCGCACGAACCATTGTGAGTGGAACGTATGGGCAATAGAAAAGACCTGCGTCGTATGCGTTTGAACCGCGATAACCAACAGTTACGTAGTCGGATTCTGCGAATGGGTCGATGAACACCTTGAGGCGGCCATTTACCATACCAGCGAATACGTTGCCAGTGTCATCAACGTTGAGGTTGGTTGCAAGAGCTGGAGCATAGTCAAGCACACCAGCGGCGGCAAGAGCACTTGCAACATTGCTGCTGCAGAGTACGAAGTTTGCCTTACCACGACGTGTTGCCTTAGCAACTGCGTTTGCTTCAACTTCAATTTGGAAGAGAAGTGACTTGAACTTCTCAACTGCCCAACGGCCGTCAGCGTCTTGATCGAGGTCAAAACCACCGTTTACGCCACCAACAACTGCTTTTAAATTAACAGTTTCGATAACTTCACGGTTGATTTCTGCAAGAATCTCAGTGCTAAGGATGTTAGCAAGTTCTGCTTCTGCATCAAGTCCGTGAACGGCCTTGAGGTCTTGAGCAAGTTCCATTGAGTATTCTGCTTTAAGAGCGCGTGTCTTAGCAGTAACAGTTGCTTTTTCAACTGTGAAGCCCATTTGGCCAAAACCAAAACCACCGGCACCATTACTTTGACCAGTCTTAGTGGCGTTGCCAGTAAGACCTTCGCCGTCTGTAGTAGATACTGGACCAGCAAATGCTGTGTCTGGCTTGTTGAAGAGAGCTTCAGTTGAATTTGCACCAGCAGAAGTTTGATATGTGCTCTTCATTGCGAAGATCAAACCAGTTGGCATTGTCATTGGCTGAACACCAGCGATGTCATAAGCAACGATGTTTGGCATCGCGCGACGAACAAGGCTGATAAGAACTGGATCCCAGGTCTTGATGTCACCTGTACCAGCACCAATTGTGTTGCCTTCTGAAAGATAGCCAGCTTGTGCATTTTCTTCCTTAAGTGCTTTTTCTTGGTTTTCAAGAAGAACTGCAGTAATTGACTTACGATAGTTGTCCTTGAACTTCGGGGCGTCTTGAGCCTCAAGAATTGGGGCCCACTTTTTTTCTAGTGTTTCTGAATTAAACATAATAGTATTTTTTCTTTGTTGTTTGTTGTTGTTTGGGGTTGGAACCTTTATCCTTATGCTGGAACAGTGGCTTCATTTGCCTTGTTTAAGCGGGATAATGCGGTCAAGTATTTTTGCATTGCAGGTGAAACGGTTTCTTCTGTGATCGTTTCATTTTCTACAACTGTTTCGGTTGTTACGTAGGAAGACTCATCAGTTGTTTCTTCAACCAATGTTTCTGTTTCATCTAAGATGCCTTTGAGGTAGAATTCCTTGATAGTTTCGACTTTTTTACGATATGCACTTTCTGAAGTGTAGTTTACATCTTCAACAAGAGACTTAAGTTTCTCAACTTGAGTGTCAGCAAGACCAGTTGCGGCTTCAGCAACAATCTTTTCACGAGTAAGGCGTTCAACCTGTTCGGAAAGTGTTGAGATGCTTTGTGTGGTGTCTGCTGCTTCTTCTTGAAGCTTAGCGATTGTACTTTCCATTTCAGCAACCAAATCTTTTTTGGCTTCTGGAACTTCGATGTAGTTTTCTACAAATACAGTCTTGAGTGATTGAATAAAGTTTTCTGCAATCTCAGTACGAAGACCAGATTCGATAGCGACAGCATTGTCTGCTGCCCAACTTTCAACCGCATAGGTTAAATAGTTGTCAATCTTATCAACAAGTTCTTCTTTGATTGCTTCGACTTCTTCGATCAATGCAACTGCGTAGCTTTCTTTAAGTGTTTCTTCTGTTTCCTTGATTTTGCTTTTTACGGCAGCTTCAAAGATGACAGTAGCTTTTTCCTTAAACTCTTCAGTTAAACCTTCTTCAGACTCGACAAGGCGAGTAATGTCAGAGGCGTCGACTGTGATTTCAGTAGTTTCTTCTTTCATCTCTTCTTCGTCAGACTCTTCACCGAGTCCACTTGTAAGCATGCCTACAGCAACGCCATAGTCACCTTCTGCTTTGTCAAGTATGCCCTTTGCAGTTTTCATTGCAATTTCTTCTTCGTACTTGTCACCGTGAGCGGCTTTGAGCACTTCTTTTGCATATTCCATAAACTCTTCATCAGAGCTTACTTCAGCTTCAGAGATTTTCTTGGCTTCCATCATTTCTTCTTCCTCTTCTTCATCTTCCTTTTCAGATTCGCCTTCTTCAGAATCACATGATTCTTCGTCAGACTCTTCGTCTTCCATGTCTTCTCCCTCTTTCTTGCACTTAGCTTCAGCGATCTCAGTTTGTTCCTGATCAAGCTCTAAGTTTTCGTCAAGAGAAAGTAATGTTTCTTCGTTGATGTCTTCAATGACATCTTCTGTGTTTTCAATTGTTGTATTTTCCATATATTACTTTTTTCTTATTGTTAGAGTTTGGAGAGGAAATCAGACCATACACGCATTTGTGTTTCTGCTAGTTGCACAGAAGAGGCTTTTTTGATTTCTGTCTCATAATTTTCAAGTTGTTGCGCCTTCAATAAGCCATTATCCCAGATCCATTCAACGCCTTCCATGATGCCGTTTACGAAAGCAGACGGTGCACTTGGGTCTTGAACGATATCAACTGTTGACAACACAAAGTCGTCATTAACAAAGGTTTGGCCATTTCGACTCGCAACGGTTCCCATACCACGACTAGAAACGCCTAATTGACAACCACCTTCTAAAAGTCCTTTCACTATTTTACCCATTGGTGTGTCAAGTATAAGCGCCTTTCCAACAACATCATTGCCGTTCCATTGAAGTTCGGTAATGCGATGTGAAACTTTATCAAGGTTAATTGTAGGACCGTCTGGATGATTAAGCTCACCGACTGCACGTCCCTTATTAACATAGTCAGCAACATATTTGTTTACTGCACTTTCTAAAACTTTTTTAGGGTAAATACGACGATTACGATTTACCTGCTCGGCTTGCATAAAGATGCCATCGATGATAAATTTCTTTT
>OCVQ010002123.1_pt1 | contig 13659 bp, 11 predicted proteins | sample 1539061 | NCBI WGS metagenome assembly OCVQ01 (sample SAMEA3355526, study PRJEB22509) | marine metagenome | biome: marine; feature: river plume; material: water | place: USA | collected 2010-08-08 | depth 0.5 m | reverse complement strand
CTCAGCTGGTAGAGCAATACACTTTTAATGTATGGGTCCTGGGTTCGAGCCCCAGCCAGATCACTTTAAGGAGTTCAGTTTTGGACTCCTTTTTTTATTCCCTTTATTTTCATGATGCATTTTAGGGCTCTCTCTACGGACATTCGCACTCCTTCAACCTTCGAATTGGCATTCGGGTTTCAGTCTTCGAAAGCTCTCGCCTTCTCTTGTTCGCTCCTCAAGCCTGTCGTTCTTCCCGAACGGGCTTTCGTCTTCGCGAACTTCGTTCGCTCTGGTTCCCTGTCTGCCGACAGGCAGGGAGCCCCAGCCAGATCAATTTAAGGAGTTGATTACGAAACAAAAATCAACTTAATACTGGCTAAGATTAACACAAAAGCCAATAGAAATTTCAAATTCGAATTCTTCATTCGTGCGCTACCACTAAGTCCTCCCAGAAAACCACCACAAATAGCCAAAAGTATGTACAGCCATAGATTCGAATCAAATTCAACACCTTTTACCAGCTGACCCATCATGCCTGCTGCGGAATTGACCCAAATAAAAAGAGCTGAAACAGCTGCCGCTTCTTTCATTTTACCCCAATGCATCAGCAATATTAACGGGCTAAGAATAATACCGCCACCAATACCTATTAAGCCTGACAAAAAACCAATTGAAACCCCAAAAATAAGACCGCTAACCCATGGAACTTCTTTCGTTTTTTCTGATTCACGACCGAAAACATTTAAAATTCTAAGTACTGCAAAGATTAAAAGTAATCCCAATACAATTTTGTACAATCGAGTATCGACTTCAATTAGGCCTCCGACAAATGAAAGCGGTATTGATCCAATTGAAAAAACGATAAACAACTTAAAGTTAAAGTGTCCCTTCCTCCAATAATGATAAAATGACAATCCAGCAACAATTAAATTCAGCATTAACGCTGTTGGCTTCATTACTTCAGGAGAAAATGAAAATAAAGCCATTAAAGCTAGATAACCACTCGCTCCGCCATGCCCGACTGCAGAATACATAAACGCCACAATCGGTATTAATAGAAGAAACAAAAAACTAATATCCATATATCCCTTTCTTATTCAATGCTATTTGACAAGTTGCAATTTTTATGTGATAATCGATTAGCCACCTATAGTAATCATCGACCTATTGATATGCTTTGATACCTCTTCATCTGAAAATTCAGGCATTCCTCCGCGCTCCTTTTCTTTAGAATTAATTGCCTTTCTAATTAGTGACTCTATCTCTAAATTAGATCTATGGGCAGTTAAAACATCAGTCTCCGCTGATGAAAACAGACAGTTTTTTATCTTACCATCTGCCGTAAGGCGTATCCGGTTGCATGTATCGCAAAATGGGTTTGTAACCGAACTTATAATGCCAAAGGTTCCTTTTCCATCTACCAATTTATAATTACGTGTCGTATCATTAGGAGCATCTTCAATTTTGATGAAATTATCTTTTCCGAAGCCAAGACTGACAGTATACAAAATTTCCTTAAACGAAACTTTTTTGTCCCAATTCCAATTGTTCCCATCGAATGGCATAAACTCAATGAATCGAACATGTAAATTTGTTTTTTGAGTCCATTGCACAAAATCAATTATCTCATCTTCATTCAAATCTTTTATTACAACTACATTGATTTTTACATGAAATCCGTTTTCAATTAGTAAATCAATGTTATTCCTAATTTGCGTAAAGTAATTTCGACGAGAAATATCATTAAAACGTTCTTCCTTAAGTGAGTCCAAACTGACGTTTACAGATTGAATACCAGCCTCCTTAAACGTATCAATAAAACGATCCACTATCACCCCATTGGTTGTAATTGCCAATTCAACAGGTAATTTACCTAATTCACGAATGATTAACTCTGCATTATTTTTAACCAATGGCTCTCCACCTGTCAATCGAATTTTTTTCACTCCTAAAGCAACAAATACCTTCGCAATTTCAATCGTTTCCTCAGCGGACATGAATTCAGATTTATCTCTAAGTTTTACACCTTCCTCTGGCATACAATAGAAACACCTTAGATTACATCTTTCAGTTAAGGAAATGCGCAAATAATCGTGCTTACGACCAAATCCATCTACAATTGGTTTAATTGGTTCACTCATTGCTCAATCGTGTCTAGCACCTTTAAAAATTCTAAAAACGTGCAACAGCGCTGGAAACAATGCATCCATTGATTCTGCGGCTCCTTTTGTAGAACCAGGTAATGCAAGAATTAAACTATCCTCTTTTGTACCTGCAATGCTTCTAGAAAGCATTGAGTAAGGTGTTCGCTCTTGTCCATATCCTCTTGCTGCTTCGGCAATTCCTGGAATCACTCTGTCAAACAATGGGGTCAGTGCTTCGGGTGTTAAATCTCGTTTTGACAACCCCGTACCTCCTGTAAAAATGATTAAATCTGTACCTTGCTGCACATGTTCAAGCGCACCTTTCTGTATCGCATCAATTTCGTCAGGGATAATGACATAATCGCGAATCGAAACAGAACACGATTTAAGTTTTTCTATAATTGCTAATCCTGCTTTATCTTCTTTTTGACCTGCTGAAATACTATCAGAGCATACAAACACTGCTGCTGTCAAATCAGTTCGGTACTTATCTTTGAAATCCGATTTGCCTCCCTTTTTCTCGAGCAGACGGATGTTCTGAATTTCAATTCCCTTATCAATTGGTTTTAGCATGTCATACATCGTTAATGCAACAACACTAGCACCGTGCATGGCCTCAACCTCAACTCCAGTGCGATAGATCGTGCGCACTTCCAATAAAATCTTAATCTTTAATCCATCAATTTCATAGCTAACACCTGTAAACTCAACGGGCAATGGGTGACAATCCGGTATCATATCCGAAGTCTTTTTTACTGCAAAAAGTCCCGCAGTCTTGGCCATTTCAAATACATTCCCTTTCGGAACGAGGTTGTTTTTAATTGCCTCAATTGTCTCCTCCTTACTTACCTTAACAGTTGCTTCTGCAATGGCAATTCTTAGGGAAGTGTTCTTATGCGTTATTTCGACCATAATCAATTATTTTCTTTCCAAACAAACGAATCGTCTTCAAACAATTCCTTTCCAAATATTGGCACTTTTTTCTTAATCTCTTCAACAATAAACTCTATCGCTAATTGTACATCTTTCCTATGTTTTGAAGAAACAAATACAAAAAGGCAAATTTCACCTGTTTTGACAACTCCTAAACTGTGGTAAATGTGCATGCAAACTAAGTCGTACTTTTCAAAAGCCGCCTCGCGAATTACATGAAATGCTTTGTTTGCCATTTCTTCATGAGCGGTATACTCTATTGCGACAACTTCTTTAGAATCGATTAGATCACCTCTCACCTGTCCCAGAAAAATTTGATGCGCACCAATAGTTGTCTTTACCTGATGATGGGCAATTGAATTTGCAATAAATTCAGGTGATATCGTTCCTTCTTTAAAACAGTTTTTCATACTTATTTTTTCTAATCAATTTTTAGTTAACACCTTATTATTAACCTCCTGCAAATGGAGGAAATAGGGCTATTTCTGATATGTGCAATCCCTTTGGAGCAACTTCCATTACTTCTTGATTTACCGCTATTGTATAGACTGTAGATTTTAATTCTGGATAAAGTGAATTGAAAAATGCTTTTAAATCAATCGAATCCATTGAGTTATCCATTTCTATTAATTCAGTTTGTTTATGCAGTCTTTCTGAAATCATACCGTAATAATGGATGCTAGTAATCATTGGGCGATCGAATTTAATTGTTCTTGTGTATTTATATTTTTAAACGTATCCTCGTCTACTCCGTGTCTGCCTAATGGAAATGGGACAATCTTAGCTTCCAATTCAGAACAGATTGATCTTAATTTCAATTTGTTTTGCTCCACATTTTTTCTAAACCCATTTTTCACACGCTTGCTGTAAATACCAATCAATGGATACTCAATACCTTCATGTTCTGCAATTGTTATATCGCTATTTCCACGCTGCGATAGTAAAGCACTCAGTACGTCCATATTGACATTTGGTGCATCACAACTCAGAATTAAATTCAAGTCCGTTGAACTGTATTCTAGTGCTGTGAGAATTCCACCAGCTGGTCCTTTTTCAGGAATAATGTCTGCATACACTGGATAACCAAACGCCTTGTAAGCTGGATTATTCGAAATAATAATTAGTTCAAGTCCCAACTTTTCAATTACAGTAATCATCTGCTGAATCATTGGTTTGCCGTTTAAAAGTGCCAACCCCTTATCAAATCCCATCCTGGAACTTTTTCCTCCTGCTAATATGACTCCCGTTATTGCATTCATAAACTCAATTCACTTAGTTTAGAATTTAAAAACGCCTTATTCTCCTCAACTAGTTTGCTGTAAATTTCAATTGATTTCAATCCCGCTTCCGTCAATTCTGAACCACCACCTCCAGTTCCTCCCGTTTTAGGAGTCACCAAAAGTTCAGCGCTGTGTTCATTCATATTATTCACGAGCTTCCATGCCTTCTTATACGACATTTTCATCTCACCCGCGGCTTTTGAGATAGAACCGAAAACTTGAATTTGCCTTAATAGCTCAACCCGTCCTTCTCCTAAAAAAGTACCATCGTCTGTTGTTATCCAGATTCTACTGTGTATTGAATATTTCTTTTCGTTACTCATATCGTTATGTTTGATAGTACATAACGATCAAATATACATATTCTAGGGATCACAAAAAAGATCAGGTCACTTATTTCTCTGAATTGATTTAATGATATCAGCAGCAATGCCTTCGTCCTCCGGTGTGTTATAAACACAGATGATGGATAGAAAGTAACCATCTTTAAACCGGTAATACTCATGAACGAAACTTGTGTCCGATTCATCAATTAATTGGAAAAAACCGTGGGCAAACTCCTCACCTGCTATGGAAACTTTATCGAAAGGACTTACAATCATTTCGTTTTTATTAAATAGAAACTCATACCCTTCTTGACTTTCTTTTAACTGCTCAACAGGAGATTTTGAACCAAATGGATTCGCCTTATCTGCAGTCATGGTTAACGTAATCGGATAATATTCATCGTAGGAGTCCACATAATTGGCACTTAGTAAATCTCCTCCAAACGAAATGGATTTAATAGATTTCGTATCCACATTCCAATTTTCATCAAAATCAATGCTCAGATTGAAAAAGGGATTTACATACAGTCCATCATTCAAAGTACCAAAAAGCACTTCTTTTTTTAACTTATCTTCTTTCTTTTTTGTTTTAGAAGTACAGGCTGCAAGCGAGACAAGGACTATTGAAAGGATGTAAATTTTTTGCATTGTTTGTTTAGTTAGATTCCACTAATATAACAATTTGAATCACGTCCGGCCTAGTCAAAACGAAGACCTTTCGTTCTTTTACTTTATTCCTTCACAAATTTCACCTTGTGCTCCTGCCCTTTTGCATTCTCTAATGAAAGTAAATACGTTCCTGCTCGCATTTTTCCAAGCTGCTGGTTTATTGCAGATTCAATGACATCTATAGTTCCTGTCGCCGTCAAGATTTCTCTTCCTTCTATTGAAACTACAGTCGCGTTGAATTCTCCTGAAGTATTCGTCAAATTCAACTGCAATTCACTTCCTTTTCCTACAGGATTGGGATACAACATAAACGATGAAAATGGATCATTCACATCCACATCCAATGTTGCAGGAAATACCAAAATGCGTTGTCCATCAAATCCAACAGCGTAAACAGCCAATGCATTATTTGGGTAATAAACTTGAGTCAGTTGGTTCGTTGGATCTCCTGAACCTGTCATAGAAACATAAATCAATACATTGCTCGAATCGTACGTTTCATAAGCTACTGCATTGTGCCACTCCGCATGATCAATTGTTAAATAATTTCCATTCATTGTAAAGCCTGTTCCCGTTATTCCACTCAACGGAAGTTGACTGTTGTACATTTCGACACTGTGAGCAGATGCGTAGTGAATCACTGGCGAAACAGGATTATCGTAATTCTTCCCTTCCACATAAGCAATCACGTCAACAATCATCGTTTGCGTAACAGTTAATTGTTCTACTCCATAATCATCAATCGGAACATCAATTGGTTTAAGGAATCCTGTACTTTGAAAAAATGGGATTAAGTTTTCCTCAACTGCATCACACGTGTTCTTTACAAAGTTGATTAAATGTTCTCCGTTTGTTAACCCATTTGTATTCGATGTTCGTGCAATCTCCGCGACATCTCCAAACCAATGTGCATAATCTTTTCCTTGATAATTGGTTGGATAATCAAACGAAAGAATGGGTGCATTGCGAGACGCTCCAGCGAGAGAATAATAAATCTCCAATTGCCAAAATGGAACGAGTACTTTAAAAACATCATAATTTGTAATGTCTTGAAGTGCTAATCCACTGATCAATGTATTGTATAACGCACCATTTATGCGACCTCCAGTAATAGATGGAATTCCCGCTGCCGGTGTAACACTTTCATCTTCCAAACGCGTGTATTCGTTATTACCATTATCTAAGTGATAATCCACCCAAGCAGAATAAATGTTAGTAGTAACTTCTGTTGTTCCTATCCATTTTAAGTCCGGACGAATTTGATTAATGTGCCCATACTCATGTGCTATTCCCCAAATACTTATTTGATCTGGATCTGTTAAGTCAGGCACTCCCCAATCTAAATCCAAGTGAACTCCTAATCCACCTGCGTAATAACCACCACCGTGTTCGCAGTAGGTCAACATGTGATTCTTTGGTGAACGATCGTATTTAAACAAGCCCATCACCATGCGTTCGTGTTGAACAATCGTATCGTACTTTCCGATTAACGCAATAGCGTCAAATGTTGAACCACTGCTCAAAGCTGATTTGTCATAAACCAAATGTGCAAACTCTCCTACGATATCAATGTATGGATAAGAAGTGTTCATCAACAAATCAGGCCATTCTGAATTGGAAGAACTTGCTCTATCAAAATAACCATTGACTTTTCCTGAAACGATATTGATGTCAACATCATTCAATTGATCGTCGCCATTGTAATAGGAAATGTACCCCATTCCACCATTTGTTAATTGAAAAACGTTCAAGCCATTGACCAAAGGATAATAAGCGACTGCTCCGCCAAATCCTGTTTGAAAATCTTTCACCGCTAAATTGACTGTTGCAGTAGAAGGCAGATTATCCACGAACAAGGCAATTTTTTCATTGTCCACAAAAACGATTCCTGTTGGATTCTCAAAATTATCATACGTTCCAATTTTCAATTCACTCGACACCGAAGCGACCGTTGGGTAAACCTCATACGCTTGAACACGGTATTGCTCATTGTACGTTCCATCAAATAGGCATTGTGCCAACTCTTTGTAAAACGCCACTGAAATCGTGTCTATATGCAATTGAGTAATGGTTGGCAATAATGTTGAATACAAATTATCAGCGAAGACGTTCGTATAAGGTGCTGAACCCACTGCATTCCCTGCCGTATAAAACTGCATCTCCGCACAACTTGCAAAACCGCCATATCCGTCTTGAACAGTAATGCGAATATTTAAAGGGGTAATTTGTGTCGGAAACTGCACATTTGTCGGTGTACCCGATTGAGCAAAATCAAATGTCGTTAAGGGCTGAAAAGTGGCATTTCCTAGTGTGTTATATTCGATAATTACATTCCCGAAATTACCGTTGCTTCCACCATCCGAACGCGGCGTGTACTTTAAAAAATCAATTGGTGTTGTTCCGTCTAAAGCGTAATTCAACACGACAGGAAAAATAGTATTTGACCAAGAAGAATGGTACAATGTTGCTGTATTCCCATCAAAAGATTTGTCAATATTTTCTCCTCCTTGAAAGGAAGAAGCCGTAGAACCTGACCCTTGAATTACGGCTAACACATCGTTGGCGCCATTCAATGCTAAATTCGCTGTGTTAATTGCACAGTCTATTCCGTTGTTCTGGATGACTTCCGTTTCAGAATAAAAGCGCATCTCTGCACAGCTCGAAAAATTTCCTCCTGCTGCATTGACCGTAAATCGAATGATGTATGGATTGGCAATCGCAGTTGCTAAATCAATCGTTTTATCTTGATTGTCCAACGCCCAAATTAAATTGGAACTAAGTACGACAAAAGTTGCTGGATCTGCTTGCGTACTGTAGGAAACAGTTACGTCTGTCCAAATTCCATTTGTTTGCGCTTGACGCGGTGTGTACACCATCTTCTTCAAACTCGCTACATTCGATGTAAAGTAAAAATCTAACTCATCTGGAATTCCACTTTGTCCCCACTTGGAATGGTAAATTGTCGCATTATCGTTATCGATACAGCGGGAAACATCTGATCCGGGTTGACTTGGTTGTACAGAGGTTACGGTATAGACTGGAACGTCAAACCATTGCCCCATTGAAGTAAACGATAGAATTAATGTAAAAACGGAGAGAAAATGTTTCATTTAGATGTGCTATTATTATTTAGTGTAATTCTACTAAATTGTTTTTGTTTACTCAAGTTTGATTGTTGAAAAAGTTGGAGATTCTTAGAATGCTATTTTATACCTTCGTTCTTGGTATACGATTATACCTTACTTTTTTCCAGGAGCTGACCACGAAGTAGTACCGAAGGTAAAAAAGTAAGCTGAAAAGTCTCCAAGTTGAAAGTAAATATGATGATATCATTAGAGAAGTAATGATCTATACCTATGAAAATGTAACAAAAGAAAATCGCGACAGAACAGCCTCTATTAAAAAACAAATCACTGAGACGAAACAAAAATTAGAATCTATTGAATAACGATTCGCTATCGGTGAAATAACCAAAGACATTTTCTCGAAATTTTCAGAAAAATACATCGCCGAAATAAACGATTTTGAGCAAAAAATGCGAAATCCTGAAATATCGAGTTCAAACCTTGAAAAAGCAATAAATAAAGCTTTAAAAATGTCCTCTAACCTTCATGAAATATGGAATTCTGGAAATTTGGAACAAAAGCGAAAACTGCAACAATTGTTGTTTCCATTCGGTTTGGGTTACGACAAGCAAAACGATAGAGTTCAAACCACGAGAGTGAATTCTTTGTTCTCCGCTATCCCTTTAATGACAAGGGATTTGAACAAAATAAAAAGCGGAGAACCAGTTGATTTCAACCAATTCTCCGCTAGAGTGACCTCGTCAGGATTCAAACCTGAAACCTCTACAGCCGTAATGTAGTGCTCTATTCAGTTGAGCTACGAAGCCATTTTCGCTACGATTTAACTCGTTTGCGAGTGCAAATATAAGTCGTTTTTTCCTTACCACAAGGGAAAGGAGAAAAAATTATTGTATTTCTGCCGTAATACCTCTGTTAAGCAATCCAGTACACATTGCTTCCAATTCCTCATAGTCGCCCTTTTTAACTTGGCATTTTCCTTTGTAATGCACCAACCAAGTACATTGTTCAGCTTGAATAACGTCGTGCTTACACACTTTAACCAAGGAATCAATAACGTGGTCAAATGAGTTGACGTGATCGTTAAAAACAATTAGATTTTTCTGCTCAACCACTTGGTCAAGAACCATTTCATCAAATGCAGTTTCTACTTGTGACATATTCGTTTAATTTTCATTTTCAAGATCAGAAGCGTTATGTAATTCAGCCTCTTTTACAAATGTACGACATTCTTCTTGTACCTTCAAAATATCCGATAACTCAATTCCTGTTAGGTAAATCTCAATACGATCGTCATACAAGGTAAACTCTCTTTTGAAAGACTGTTTCATTAGCCAATCCATGAAGTCTCCCGGCAATACTGTGGAATTTACTTTTACAACTATTACTTGTTCATCATCAGATGGTAATTCAAGTGTAATAACTTCTAATTGATTTTTATAATCCATGTTCGTTGGAAGGTCATCTTCACTTTTATATAAAATAGATTTCACATGATTATCTGTTGAATCGTAATAATAAAACCCTTGTAAATTGTAGCTGTTAATTACTTCATCTGGAAATGAATCGTACTGATTAAAGGAAACATATTGTACCTTGTTTTTCTTCTTCACTTCAATAACTTCTTCTTCAACTACGGGAACTATAACTTCCTCTTTTTTCTTGTTCTTTTCAATTTCGGATTGAAGTATTGAATTTCCGTTCGTCGCTAATAAACGTTTTGCTTCGTAAATACTAATTCGTTCACCTTTATAATAAGCTGTAATAAACGCTCCTCTAACACCATTATTCAATGCTAAAGTTCTTCTCGGTTTTGCTTCATCCAAGCTAGAGAAAACACCTGAAGAATAACGCACTTGTCCGTCTGGTAATTTCAAGTTAATCACCTCCTTCATTCCGTGTAACTCGCTTTCATCAACATATTTAATATAAACTCCTATTTGAACCGTGAAAAATAAACCTTCCATTGTTTCGATTGGCTTATGATCATTATTTGATCCTGGAGCATTATTCACTTTTGATTCAGTATTAGCATTCGTACTTCCGTTTTGCTGCGTTTGATTTGAAGTTTTAACCTCGTTTCCTGCCTGATTAACGCTCGAATTCTGATTATTGCCTACAGTTGAAGTATGAGAAGTTCCATTCGCATCTATTTGCTCAATTGTTCCGTCAGATTTAAACACTGTTTCCCCATTTGCGACACATGTCCCCTCTGATTGTCTTCTTTTCGCTTCCCCAATTGATATTCTCTCACCGTTACAATAAGCTACTACAAACGCATCGCTATATCCAAATCCTCTAATCTTCGATTGGGCATTATACGCATCATTACTCGTTGAAAAGTAGCCTGCCATGTATCGCGTAATATTTGTTCCACTAATCACTTCTCCACTTACCGGATCGAATTCACTATACATTGTCGTTGGAATAGGATTTGAAAATGCGCCTACTTGTACTCGATATACTAGCCCACTTCTATTCTCGTTTCCAATTGGAATCATGCTCTTTTCAACTTCACTCCCTTTATTGTGTATAGTGAAATCTGTATTTTTACTTGAATTGTTGTTACTATTGTTCGCAGTATTGTTTTTATTCGTTGTGTTGTTATTAGCAACAGAAGTACTTGTCTTATCAGGTTCCGTTCCTTGCGCAACCAATGCTTTCATCTTTGCAGCCTCGTCGCTATTAATTGGTAATTGTTTATTTGCATCTGCTTTCGCTTGGTTGAATTGCTTTTCAGCAGCTTTTACAGCTGTTTCAGCCGCTTTTATTTCAGCTTGCTTCTCTTTTATTTCAGCACTTGATAAAGAAGCACCAGATTCTATCCTTTTGACTAATTCTGATTTCGAATTGTTCAGATTAACAACCTTTTCAGTCAACTCATTTTCAAGTTCAATCGCTTTTGTTGCTGAATTATAATACTTTTCGTAATTCGAGCTTGAAGCAATTTCGGTTTTATCTACTTGAGAAACAGTTTGATTCTTCGCATCCTTATCAATTACCGAAACTACTTCTGTACTTTGCGTTGGTCTATTTCTCATTAACTCCTCCAATCGCAATTCAAGTAATGATTTTTCACGCGTCAAATTTTCCTTTTTATTCTCAGCTTGCACTTTTTCATTACCAGAAGCAGATTTTATTTGGTCCTCAACTTTTTCAATTTCAGTCGTTAAATCCCCAATTTCAATCGAGAATTTTCTCTTTAACTTTTCTAATTCCTCTTCAGAAAGCAATGATACACCCGACTCATTTTCTAAGGCCTTAATTTTGTTTTCAGCAAGAACTTCGTTCAATGTAGTGTTCAATTCTTTTTGAGCAGTCGAAACCTCATTCAATAATTTTACTTTTTCTTGAGGTGACTTTTCTTTTTCTGCTACTGCACGTAATGATTCAATTTCAGCTTGTTTCTCTCTATTGTAATCAGATGCCATTACCAACGACTTGTTTTCTGGCGATTCTTTTATTGCAATTAATAACTCGTCTGAACTTTCCTTATTTTCTTTTTGGTATTGTACCAATTCAGTTTCTAATCTTTCTATTGTTTCATTAGGATTGTTAGAAACAATTTCCGTTTCAAGCTCTCCCATCGAAACACTAAATTGACGGCGTTTTTGTTGCACAGACTCTAACTCATTTTTCAACCACTCTTTTTGTTCTTTCAATTCATTTGTTGGAGAAGATTCAAGCTCTTTTTCAATTGTTTCAATACGCTGAATCAACTCAGTTTCATAACTAGCAAGAATTGCATCTGCCTTTTCCAAGTCAACTTTAGTAGTTGGATTTGAATTCAATGCACTTTCTATTTGTTGATTATTCGTTGAACGCACTTCTGCAATAAATGTAGCTTTTTCATTTGTTGAAGGAACTGAATTTTCAAAGCCAGCCTCGCGTTCTTTACTTTCAGCTAAGGCTTTTTCGAAAACTGCCTTTTCCATGTCAACTGACACGGAATAGCTTCTGCTTAGCGCTTTTTCTTTTTCTGCAATTGTCGCTTCAATTTTCTCTTGCAACTCCAGCTCTCTTGCTTTTAAATCTTCCGACTTCGTTTCTGTTGATTGATTTTCGATTGCGCTGATATCACTCGAATACGTTTTATCAATTGAATTTATTTTTGTGGCAATAATATCAGCAGTAATCGCACTGTTTATAGTTGATTTCAGCTCTTCAATGTTACCCTTTTGCTCGGAAATCAATGCTTCAATTGCTTGTTTTTCGGCCGCCAATTTTTCATCAGACGAATTACGTTTCAACGCTTTCTCTATTTCAGCTTTTTTACTTTCTAAATTTGTTAATTGTGTATTTTCTAATTCCAGTAAAGCTTCAACTTTTTCAAAATCAGTCGAATTAGATGAATGAATGGCTTCCTTTTCTGATGTATAGTTTGGATTAATAGTCGTCAATAATTCAGTCTTCACTGATTCAATATCAATTACCGACGATATATTGTTCTTCGCATTAATTATCTGTGTGCGCTCATCTACCTCGTTTTGCTTTTGGACAATGAGGTCAGCCAATACTTCTTTTTTATCAGATAATTTCTTATCATCTGGACGTTTTGATAATGCTTTATCATTCGAAACAGTTTCTTTTTGAAGAGCAATAATCAACTTCTCATCCAAGGCTTGAAGTTGCTTCAGCTTATCAACTTCGGAAAGTGTCGAATTTTCATTAATCGAATTAGCGTTTTCTTGGTAGTCAGCTTGCACTGACGACAAAACTTCTTCTTTGGAAACCGTATTTAGGTTTTCATTAGAATCAATCGGATTAAGAGCTTTTAAACTCTCTGCCAATTCCGTATTTTCCTGTTCCAATGTTGTTTTATACAGAATCAAGGATAATTGCTCTTCAAGCAGCGCTGTATTATCTGGTTCGCTTGATAATTGAGACTCTATATCATTTATTCGTTTATCAACCTGGGCTATCCCTTCATTATTTGCTTCTTGCTGCGACTTAATTTTATGTTCTTCAGAGGTTGAGGTGTTCGTTTTAATATCCTCAATTTTCTTAGTCAAACTCGCTTGAATGTTTTCCAATTCACTAGTTAATGGTGTATTGCCGTTGTTTAAAGCGATGAGCTCTGAATTCAATCTTAAATTATCAGACTGAAGGGTTATTTTGTAATCCTCCAATTGTGCACTCTCAGATTTAAGTATCGCATTATTTGGATCTTTTGCTAAAGCTGATTTGATTTCATTTAAACGATTGTCAACCTGTGCAATAGTTTCATTATTTGCTTCTTGCT
>OCVQ010002120.1_pt1 | contig 13667 bp, 14 predicted proteins | sample 1539061 | NCBI WGS metagenome assembly OCVQ01 (sample SAMEA3355526, study PRJEB22509) | marine metagenome | biome: marine; feature: river plume; material: water | place: USA | collected 2010-08-08 | depth 0.5 m | reverse complement strand
TTTTGAGACGTCTACGATTATAATTAGGTACTATATATACAATAGCTTGATTATTGCCTAGATGTTCCCATTTGCCTGTCCATTGAGTAATTTTAATTTCACTCTTTTTCCATGCTGCTGCGCTCCAAGGACACACTGGTTTTATGTGATCAAAATATGCTTCCCAATCAATGTCGTCTTTTACCATACAGCTATTTACTCAAGAAAATAGGCTCCGAAGAGCCTATTTGGTCCGTTCATTCCATCAGTAGGAATTATTATTTTTTCTTGCCGCGTCCTCGACCAGCCATTAGCTTGTCTTTACCACGTCCACGTCCGGCCATTACTTTACCGCGTCCTTCAGCAGTCATTTCTTCTTTTTGGAACTGCGGAGGCACTTTACCTTTTTTAGGCTTACTACCTTTACCAGCATTATCATCTTTGCCTGGTTTCTTGTCTGCCCAATCTGGAACGCCATCGCCGTCAGCGTCTGGCTTCTTCTTTTCAGTTAATGCTGCGTATAATGCTGCTTTGATGTTTTCAACAGCCATTGGGTTGTCGCCGTCTTGTGTAGCAGGATATGCTTTCTTCTTGCGATTCAAATCGTTACCATCTGGAATAGCATCGCTCATGTCACCGTATTGTGGGTCCGGTTCATTAGCATAGTCTCCAGCTTCATCAACATCAATATCTGAACTGCCTGACATACCTGCAAGTCTAGCAAGCTCATCTTGGCTAGCCATATTCTTGCCTTTTACTTTAATAGTATAAGTTCCTTCGTCGGACATATCTTCAGTTTCAACGCCTTCTTCGATGCCCATGTTAGCTAATAGTTCATCTACAAATTCCTCTGGCTCAGATTCAGCATTGTTAAATGTTTTACCTTGCTCAGATGCTAACTGTTCTAGTTCACCGTATAAGTACTGGCCTTCTGGTCCACCTTTAGCAATTAAATCCATTACCATTTGTGATGGATCGTCTGCATTAGCAACCATATCAATAACAGCTTTTGTAGCGCCTTCTGTAACTTCGTCATCACTATCTGGATCTGGTTCCATTCCTGGTTGTGTATTTTCCATTTCTGGCTCATCCATCATAGCTGACAAACGTTCCATATCCATACGTGGTGAAAGCATTTTAGGTCCAACTTCTTCTGCGGCGCCTAGTCCTGCATTTTTCATCATGTCTAGTAGATCAGCAACGTGTTCTTTACCACTTGCGTTCATACTAACATTTACTGTTACTGGATTGCCTTTGTCCACCTCTGGAGCCATTGGTGGAGCCATTCCCATAGGACCTTCTCCAATTCCACATTCTTCGATGTGATCCATTGATTCAATTAATTTCTTCATATTCATTTTATCAGCCTCCCACAACTGCTTTAGTATTTTCTACATCGCCGATATCTGATGACTCTCCAACTGGAGCACCTTCCGCACCACTGTGTTCATTTTCTTTGCGATCTTTTTCTAATTCTTGTAATAGACTCATTACTCTGTTACCAGCTACTGAATCCTGTGCGCTTTCCCCGCCCATGTCTTCTGTAGTTAACTTAGTATCATACGGAGCATCGTCTTTCATTTCTTGATACTCTTCTCTAGGATCATTTGCATTGCGTACAATAATATGTGCTTGATCACAACCACAGCAACGTGCAACGTATTCTTGTAGCACTTGACTAGTACTAGGATATTCTAACTCTGTTTCAAAATAAGTAACTTCCATATTCTGTAACTGTGGAAAGTCTAATGGACGTTCTTGTATTGGAGTCTTCTTGCCAGGAGTCATGTTTAATACTTTAAACTTTCTCAAACAAGTTTCCATGGAGTCTTCAAAACCTTCTGGTAAAGGTCCTGCTACACCTATTTTAAATTCGTAAGTCTTTTTAGACTCGTTTAGTAATGTTTTAAATGATCTCATTGCGCATTGATCCTGTTCTATATTATTATTTATCTTTATCTATACCTTTGAGCTTCTCTAATAGACTATTTCTGTCAGTAACCACGTATCCGGCGCCGTTAACCATGTCTCCGTCGCCTGGGCCTGTACTGTCTTTATCCATTTTTTCTTTTTTAAGTTGCAGCTCAATCATCTTTAGTTTTTTATCTAATTTTGCAACTTTAGCATCTAAGCTAGTTTTAAGCATTCCGCCAGCAGTTTCAAATACTCTACCACTATAACGACTTTCAACATTCATGCCCAAATCCATAAGATCATCATATGCTTGCATGGCTTTATCAGCAACTTCATTTAGTTCCTTATCAGCCATATCGCCTAAACCTTTTACAGCCGGTAATGCTGAAGATATTTTATCAAATTCTTCAATATCACGAAATGTTTCTGCTTGAGTAATTTCGTACTTAGACTGTTGTTCTTCTTGAGCTTCTGCTTGTTCTATTATTTCTTTAGAATCAGGTAAGTTCAATAAGTCTTCTAATTTTTTGGTCATTAATCCATTCCATTATATGCTACTATTATTTATCTTCTGCGACCTGTATGGAAAATATCATCTTCAGTAACAATACGGAATAATATACCTTTTTGTTTGCACCAAGCTCTAGCTGCTTCCCACTTGGCTTGATTAACTACATAATGTGCTTGATTATGTTTGCTTTTGCCTAGCCGTTCTCGCATTGCTTGATTAGCAGGTTTAACTTCAATTAGTTCTACACGTTTTTTAGTACTTTTATCTGCATATGCAATAAAGAAGTCAGGTACATATATAGTTTGCTTGCCAGTTAATGGATTTCGATAAGGTATACGCACAGCTTCGCTTGCCCATTGTTCTATTGCTGGATGTTCGTCACAAAACTTCATAAAAGTAAATTCCCATCCGCTGCGATATGTAGGTGTTTTGTTTCCTATATATTTTTGTGGATTTTTTAGATTGAATTTACCTTGCGCAAAACGACCCATATCATATTACAACGTTTCTTTGATCAAATAGTTGTGAGTTAGATATGTCTTCACGAAATCCTAATACGCTAGTTTTAGATCTGTTAAAATTAAGTATTTGAGCGACAATTAAACTTAGTTGCACATCTGTTACACCTTTTAATGTATCTAAAAGTTGTTGCACATTTAATTCGTCTATTTTGGCTTGCTGTAATAATACACTTGCTGTATTAATAGCAGATACTTTGCCAAATCCTCTTTTTAAGAAATAACCAATAACTGCATCAACTTCACTTGCGTTATAGCTAATCTCTATATCATAAAAATTATTAAAAAACTCTGGTGTTAATTCTGTAGTTGACATATTAAGTTCCGCCTATATTATTAATTGCATTAGATGCAACTTGTGCTAATTTTTGGTTGCCTCCAGCAATACTATCTGTTACTTGTTTATTGTATGCAGATTTTTGTGATGCATTAGCACTATTGTAAGCATTAATACTTACATTGTTTAATGCTCCACTATTAACTAAAGCTGGCATAACTTGACTTGCAACACTAGGATTTGCAAGGCTTTGTACAATCTGTGTAGAACTAAGTATTCTACTATTGTTTGATGTTGAAGTTGTAGTTTCCACTCTATTCTGACTATCTGGTACAGACAAGTTATTTTTTGATAATACATTAGTTACTAAGCCGCCAATAAGTCCTGCGCCAACTTGTTTTAAAATATTTTTACTTGGACTATTACTATTACCAAATGCTTTATTTAATAATGCACTTGTGCCTAATCCTATTAATGCAGGTAATAAACCTTTTTCACCACCGTTTGGAATCATAGCATTATCTAGATAACCTAATGGACTTGGTTCTACATCATAACCGACTGCTGCATCTGCAAAGCCTGCTGGAGTATCATTAACAACATTTCCGCTAGTATACTGCACACCTTCGTATGCAACAGTTATTGTATTCTCGTTAAATCCGCCATCGCTGGCATCAACGCCACCGTGGTCCCAAGCACTTAGTAATGGATTAACTAATGTGTATGCTACCCATTCTCTACGTGCCAATTGATAAATTGTAATGTATTTAAAGAATGGATTTTTCTTACGATTGTCTAAACCATATGAAGGTACTCTAGCAAAATATTTGTCACGAGGACCGTATGCTGCTTCTGAACCTGTGGTATTTTTATTAGCATCAACAAAGTAATATCTGTAATATTCTTCTAATAATGCTCTAGTTACACCAGTGTTATCATCATGAAAAGTAATTCTGCAATCTTGGTAATCTACTCTAGTTTGTACATTCTTTTTACGATTGTATTGTTGCTTGTTTTCTACACTTGCTCTAAAACTAGGCAAGTCTGCACTTTTAACAAGTACACCTAGTTCTTTTTGAAATTGGAATACATTTGATGTTGCGCTGTTGCCAACTTCATCATTAGGCTCGAACCTAACATGATACATGTATTTAGATTTAGGAGCAAACGCAAAATTATTTTGCGTATAGATTTGGTTCGCATGACGAGCATCACGTAAATGTGTTTCTGACTGTAAATTGAATAGGAATGCATCTTTTAAACTCATACTAATATTTATCCTTGTGAATTATCCGTGCATATAAAGAAAAAACGAAGACCGCGTTAACAACCTTCGTTTTTCTTTTAAAACACCAACCTATAACTAAGCGTATTAGCCAGTAACAGTTGTTCCACCTGTTGCCGCTGCTACTGCTCTTGCAGTTGCTTCGCCAATACCTTCGAATGATTCATCTGCACCAAACTGTATAGCATTATCATAACGTATAGTTAATGATGTTGTTACTGCTTCGTTTGTTGCATATGCTAACGTGTTGTAGTTAGCTGATTCAATGTAGCAACCTACTAATTGGAAGCGATCAATTACTGCTGCTCCATTAGCACCGTTACCACCGTCTAGAACTTCAATTCTAGTTTGGAATTTGTATGTTCCACTTGACACTGCACTAGATTGCTCAAAGAAGTCGAACTGTCTTTGTAGCTGCTGTCCAACAACTTTTTGTACGTTGTTGTTTGCATCTTCGCGTAGTGTTAGCGTAATTGGTTCCCATGTGTGCTTACCTGCAAGATATGTTCTTGAGTTATAAGCGTCAATAGTCATTTGTTCAAAACTAACGTTTGGACGACTTACGTCTACTACTTGTCTTGAAATTTCTCTTGTACCATCTGGTCCTCCAGTAGTACCAAAATTGTCTAGTAATACTCTAAAACGATACTGTAGTTTAGGCATCAATAATGATGAGTTACTTCCAGCGCCTTCAGTAGGTACACTAATATTTTGTAAAGTTGTGATTGGCATTATGTTCTCCTATACAGTATTTATGCCTCAATGAACGGAGTATTACCTCCGTTCATTATGTGCGCATATTAACCTAGTGCTGCAATTTCGCCTGTGTTTTTAATACGCAATGGAATGTAAATAAATTCAATTGCTTTAACTGGTTCAATTGCTATATCTAAGTATAGCTCGTTTCTATCAATTCTAGCTGGTGTGTTGTTTGATTCATCACACACTACTAAGAAATCATACAATGCACGTAACGCTACTAATTCTAGTAACAATGCATCTGCTGCTGCTTTAACTTGATCACGTGTGATCTTGTCATTTGGCTCAAACAAGTATGGTTTCGCTAGTAGCTCTAGCTGTCCACGTAAGTAAACAGTTAAACGTGCTACGTTAACTCTATCCAATGCACTTGCGTTTCTTGCACGAGTCTTTTGACCAAATACAACAAGTCCTGCACCACTAATAAATGTGATCGGGTTAATTGCATTTGAATAAAGTGTATCACGCTGTCCAGTGTTTAATGCTACACTTACAAATTCGCCTTCGCTATTAATATAGCCTGAACTTGTAGCGTTGCTTACACCACCACGTCTTGTACCTGCTGGAGCAAACCAGGGGAACGCAACTTGGTCGTTTAGTATGATAGTGCGTAGTGCCATATGACTTGCTGGAACAACAATATTGTTTCCTGCATTATCACTTGTAAAGCCTGAACCGTAATACATAGCCATGTACTCATCGTAACTAACTGCACCATTGTCATTATCTTCTAATGCTAGTTTAACGTTAGTTGCCCATTCATTTAATGAAGTTGCATCTGGTGTTAAACGGAATGGTGTATCACCAACAACAAATGCTGTTAAGCGTCTGTCATAGTTTAGTGTGATCATTTCACCAATTAGCTCTGGATACCCTGGAGTAGCTAACAAGTTAAACTGACGACTTTCTTCGTCACGTATTTCTTGGTTGCTATTAACAGTTGCTTGTAACGCTTGTACAACACTCTTACGCTGTGCATGACGTCCAAAGCTACCTGAACCATCTGCTTGGTTACCTGAGTCTGTTACCCATCTGTGTGGGTAGTAAGCTGCCATTGACGCTCCTGCATCAACTCCGCCTTGACGAACGTTTTTAGCAGTTAAGTCTACATAGCTACGCTCAAAACGCTTAACGTTAAATCCGCTCTTACGTAAGTTCCATAACAACATACCTTTTGGATATAGTGCTGGATCTGGAGCATCTACGTCTACAAAGTCACTTACAAGCAATTCTGCAATAGATGCACTTGGTGCATCGTCTGCTGTTCCGCCTGTGTCACCTTGACGTGCATCTGCAAATAGTATTCCGTTTTCAGTTGTTTGATCTGATTTATCAAGTAAGATCCACTTGCTAAGTGTAGCATTGTATCTATAAACTGCTGGATAATTTTCAACATCTGCTGTGCTTACCCAAATATCACCTTCTACTAGTGCAGTACCATCTGACTGTACAGTTGGCTCTGTTGCTGCAACTTGTGGTCCATCTGAGTCTGTTCCACTGTATGGACTTGAATCAGCTGATAAGCCAGTTCCGCCTACATAGTTAAGACCAACAAATGCATCGCCATTATGTACTAGGATGTCTACTTCGTCAACAACACTGTTGTACCATAGTTGACCATCTGCTGCTAAACTTAATGGAACATTGCCTGATGCTGTGTAAGTTAGTGGCTTCCAGTTTGAAGCTACTAAACCAGTTGCATTTGGTCCAACATATAAGTTAGCTGTTGTTGCTGCTGCAAAACCAAATCCTGCTAAACCACTATCTGTGTCAACTAATTTAATTTCTCCACCTAGTTTATGCTGAATTACAACTTTATTTGTTCCATCTACTAATGCTACAACATTTACTAGACCTTTAGCATTAATTGCTGCTGCTAATAAATCAGCATCGCCACTTGCGCCTAATGTTGTTACACTTACTGTTGCAGGAGCAGTCATTGCTGCTGTATTAGCTCTTGATTCACTAATTGTAAATGTGTAAGTTGCTGCTGCAACTCCACTTGTTCCAATTACTGTGCCAGAGATGCTAGTTGCGCCTGCTGCTACTCTTGAATAAACTTTGTAATTACCAATTGGGTTACCAAGCTCATCTACGTTAACTTTTGCATATAATGATCCAGCTAGTAAGTTTGCGCCACCGCCTGATTTATCAAGACCGTAAATTGAACTTTGTGCTGTAGTATAAATTGGTGTTGTTACAGTTGACCATAGCTGTGTCGCTGTGCTGTACTGTTTAACACTTAATTTTGCTCCACCATTTGGAGTAGTTGTTTTAATCCAAACACTACCACTTGGTGCTGGTGTAGTATCACCTGATTTAAATGCAGGTACTGCTGTGTGCGGTGCTGCTTCTAATCTTGGTGAACTAGATGTTCCTGCTGTTAGACCTAAGTCTGTTAACAAGTCACCTGTTCCTGCTGCTAGTAAAATTTTGCCATCTGCTACTGAACCGTTTGATTCACTTAATGAGTTTGCAAATAATTCAATTGAACCATCAACTAGTGCTGATGTTACACCAGCAACGCCTGCTGCATTAATAATTGTAACTAAATCAGCAATACCTGTGCCACTTGCTAATACAACATTTGTGCCGTTAATACTAATTGAATCACTTTGAGTTAATGTTGGATTAGTTGCTGTGCCGCGTACCGCTGCCCAACTTGCTTTCCAAGCATCACTACCTAATTCTACCCAAGTACCTACGTTTGCAGTTCTTTGAGCTGCTGTACCGTAACCTGGAGTTTTGTAGTATACTCTGTTCATTGTGTCGTTAGCATCTATTGCATAATCGCCTAATTGGCCAATTGATGCTTTTGGTGCTGAGCCTAGTCCTGATACTAAATCAGTTGTTACTGTAAGTACTGTTGGAGCCTTTGCTGCGAAAGTTTGTCCACCTGTTTGTGTAACTGCTAAGCCGTTCCATTGTAGGATACCGTAGTTGCTAGTTGAAGTGTCAAACCAGTAAGCGCCATTTGCTGGCTCTCCACCTGGTGCTGATGCACTTGCTGTTAATTCTGCTGAGTCTAAATCAGCTCTTACAACATACACACGATTTGAAACGCCTAATGCAGAGTAAGCAGCTTGTAGGCCGTACTCGTTAAGCTCTCCACCGTGGATCATGTTGCCGTTATTATCGCTATAAAATAGAGGATCGCCAAATGTTTCACCAAGCTCACGCTGACTAGTGATCAAATAAGGTTTTCCTGCATTTGCTTTTATCGTACCTGCTGCTGTTCCTGTTCCACTGCTTTTAGTTTTATTACTAGCAGTAGCAACAAAGATCATAGGTACCGTTCCAGCGGCAGCTGGGGTGTAGAACGATTCGTCAATTACATTGACTTCTACGCCTGGTGATACTAATGCCATGTTATTTCTCCTGTTGGATGTTAGTGTTCTGTACAGTATTTAGTAGTTTACTGAAATTTCACCTAAGTTATAGTACCGAAAAAGGGATATAAAAGGTGAGCTAAATATATGTATGAGACCTTTATGCAAATGCGGGCATAGACCTGCTGCTATAAACTACAAAAAACAAGGCAAAGTATACTATCGTAAACTATGCGAAATTTGTTTGCGCCACGGCGAAGGTCATGGTATACCTAAATGGAAACTACGTGGATATGAAAAGAAAAACAATTGTGAAAAATGTGGATTTAGATCAAAGCATACAGAACAGTTTAATGTATTTCATATAGACGGAGATTTAAATAATTGCAGGCCTAATAATTTAAAAACTATTTGTGCTAACTGTCAACGCATTGTACAGAAAGAAGGAGTGCAATGGAGGCAAGGAGATTTAACTCCTGACTTTTAAATGTTCCATAAGTTGATAAGTGTTAAACATTAGACCATTTAGATCACGATTATTATCAATAGTATAATCAGCCATCCATTGTTCTAAACTCATTGAGTCTTTGTTTTCTGGAGGTAAATGCTCACTGCGATCAACCCAGATAGCATAATCAAATACACCAGTATTTTTCATTGCAAAAAATTCACGCTTGTTTCTTAGGCCGCAATATATGTCATGTTCTTTAAATATTTCTCTACCTAGTGTTGCTGCATCTTTTTCATTATAATCACAGATAGCATCATACCATTCTTTTCGATGTGCATGCCTGTCAGCATAACATTCTTCTTCGTTAGCGTAACCATACTTTTCTTTTAGATCATTATATATAAACAGTTTTGAACAAAATCGGCTGCTGCTTTCAAAACTATAGTTGTAGTTTTTTTCTAGTATTTCGCAAACAGTATCTTTACCGTGCCGACCGTGGCCAATAACTAATAATTTAGGTAACATTTTAACTCCGCATGATTAATAAGACAACTTATTTCTTATTATATACGAGTTTTGCAGTTATGTCAAGTATTTTTTTAACCTATTGTAAAGCCGTAGCCAACACCACCAGCAACTGCCATTGATACTTCAGCATCAAGTTTTTCCATATCAGCTTGTGCTTCTGCTTTAAGAGCATCACCGTTTAGTGTCGATCCGCCTTGTGGACCAGCTATAGTAGCAAACTTACTTCTTGCTTCGCCTAGCATATATTTACAACCAGCAAGTGTATAATCTTTAATCCATTGTACAGCTAAGTAATCACTAAGTAATTCGCTATCTGGACGATAGTTATAACAATAAAGTAATATTTCTTCTTCTGCTCTTGGACGTTGTAATAACGTAAGTTTCTTAGTTGGGGAGTTCCATTTAAATTCTATAAATGATCCAAACATTCTGCCTACTAGCTCTTGGTGTTGTGCGAACATATCATATGTTGCTAATCCACCTAATTTTGAGCCTGAAAGCAAATATGTATTAGTGTATGCTGCGTTAAATGGTTCAAACATACTGCCGCCATCTCCGCTACCTGCACGTGATCCTATTGATCTACGGTATAACTTACGAACTTCAATAACTTCATTTGGCAAAGTATATTCGTTTTGATCTACAACAGTAGTTAAGAACATGTATGATTCTTCAACACTATTATCACTACGCTGTCTAAAACGTGTAAGTGCTTTAGTTAATGCTGTTTGATAGTGTATAGGATCAAGTTCAACATCAATCATGCCTCCACCAAGGAATGTGTTAACATAATCGTATACTTCTTGTTTTTGTGTCGCTAGTGTCATATGAAAGTCTCCATTAGTATTTATCGTAACGATAAATATGTATAACGAATAGGAGAACAGTTATCCCACGTCTTAGCTTATATAAACCGGAACGCGGAAACGATTACCATTTCTTAGACAATCAAATCTTAGAAATGTTTACTATCGGCGGTACAGATATTAATATTCACAAGTTTCTTGGTGCAGAAAACCCCGCGGTTGGCGAAGGTACTGCTGATCAGCCTACGTATGATGCTGTAAAAGAAACTAATATACAAGATCTACTATTTTTAGAAAATAGAGACAGAAAATACGATGCTGATGTTTATAGTATGCGTGGCATTTATAATGTACAAGATATTGACTTTGATTTGTCACAATTTGGACTATTCCTAAGTAATGACACACTAATGTTAACAATACATTTGAATAGTTCAGTTAAGACCTTAGGTAGAAAAATCATGTCAGGCGATGTTGTTGAATTACCGCATTTGAAGGATGAATATGCTCTTAACGATTATAGTGTTGCACTTAAACGCTTTTATGTTGTAGAAGATGTTAATCGTGCAGCAGAAGGTTTTTCACAAACATGGTATCCGCATTTATATCGTTTAAAATTAAAGCAAATATACGACGGACAGGAATATGCTGAAATACTTGATTTGCCTGCAGAAGAAGGTAGCGATAACACATTGCGTGATTTGCTTTCAACCTATGAAAAAGAAATGCAAATATCAGATGCTGTAGTTGCTCAAGCAGAAGCAGATGCTCCTAAAAGCGGATATGATATTAGTCATTATTATACAGTAAGTACAAATGATGACGGCAGTGTAGCATTGCAAACAGCAGATGATACCGATATCGAAGCAAGTAATCTTAACATTAGTGCAGATGAAGTTGCTAATAGACCAGAGCGTGAGGGCTATACTGGTTATCTAGTTGGCTCAGGTGATGCTGCGCCGAATGGTGCGCCATTTGGATTTGGTATACAATTTCCATCTACTAATGTAGACGGTGACTACTTTTTACGTACAGACTTTTTACCAAATAGAATGTTCCGTTATGACGGCGCACGTTGGGTTAAAGTACAAGATGATATTAGAATGTCATTAAGTAATACACTTGAAAGACGCACACAAAAAGCCAGCTTTATTAATAACACAAATCAGTCAACAATTGCCGGCGAAACTGTTCAAGAAAGACAAAGCCTATCAAAGGCATTACGTCCAAAGGCGGATAATACATAATGCAACATTTTTATGACGGACAAATAAGAAGATATATGACGCAAATGATGCGCATACTTGCAAACTTTCCTGTACAAGACGGTAAAGGTGTGCAAAAAGATGTTCCAGTAACATATGGCGATCTAACACGCCAAGTGGCAAATATTATTCGAGAGAATAGTGAAAATAAGATACCTAGTGCGCCTCGTATTGCTGTTTATTTGACTGGTCTTGAATTAGATAAGGATAGACTAACAGATGCAACATATACACGTAAAGTGAATATACGCGAACGTGAATATGACGAAGAAAATAGCGAGTACCTAAACACACAAGGTAAAAACTATACTGTTGAAAGACTAATACCAACTCCATATATGATGCGCATTAATGCAGATATTTGGAGTACTAACACTGATCAAAAATTACAAATATTAGAACAAATATTAGTATTGTTTAATCCTAGTTTAGAAATGCAAACTACAGATAATTTTGTTGACTGGACTAGTATTACCGTTGTTAATTTAGAAAATGTAACATGGACAAATCGTAGTGTGCCAGTTGGTGTTGATAGCGAGATAGATATTGCTACATTAAGTTTTAGTGTTCCTATCTATATTAGTCCACCTACTAAAGTACGTAAGATGGGTGTTATTACAAATATTATTACAAGTATGTTTGACGAATCATTAGGTGATATCGAATCTGGAGTTAGTGCGCCAATATTAAATGCATATGACGATAGACCAAAAGCAGGTATTACACAGAATGAATTTGGTAGAAAAGCACAAAGTAGTGCTGCAAACGAAATGGCAAATGTTAACTATAATACATATGGTGCATATGTAAATCAAGATAGTGCGCAACTATTTTCTAATGGCATGGTTGGTAATAAAAATTGGAGAGAAATCTTTGAAGCATTACCTGGAATATATGCTGCTGATGTAAGTCGCATATACTTTACTAGCCAAGACAATAATAAAACTGTAACAGGTACCTTTACTTTAAGCCCGTTTGATGATACTAAAATATTGATTAACTGGGACGCTGACAGTTTTCCAAGTGACACTGTAATTTCAGGACGTACAAGTATTGATTATATTATAGATCCTACTAGCTATAATCCTACTGATATTAAAACGTCTGGTGTAAGATTATTGCTACTAGATAATGTAGGCAATGCAGACGCTACTGAATCGCCAGTAGCTTGGCAAAATGCAGATCAATCAGCAACAGTTGCTAGTGCTAATGATATTATTGAATGGGACGGTTCAAGGTGGAATACTGTATTTGATGCAAGTGCTGCTACTGAAATAACATATACTACTAATCTAAATACAAGTATACAATATAGGTTTAGTAACGACGAATGGTTATTAAGTATTGATGGTGATTATCCAGTTGGTACCTGGAGAATTGAACTTGCTGGCTAACTATATATATGAGCAATCGTATTACATGTAGTGGTGCATTATTTTACACACTAAAAACAAATAGATTTTTATTCTTACATAGAGCAAACGGTAAACGTGGTAATATGTGGGGACTTGTTGGCGGCACCAACGAAGGAGCAGAAACTCCATTTGAAGGACTTAAAAGAGAAATTGAAGAAGAAATTGGTTTCTTGCCTGATATTAAAAAGACATTACCTTTAGAGAGTTTTATTTCACCTGACAGCAGATTTTATTTCCATACTTATTTGTGTGTTATCAATGATGAATTTATTCCTACCTTAAATACTGAACACGACGGATATGCTTGGTGTTCATTTACTAAATGGCCAAAGCCGTTACATCACGGACTTCGCAATACATTACAAAGTAAAGTTAATTTAGCTAAGTTAGATACTGTATTTAAAACAATCAATTTACTTGACAATTAGTCAAAAATAAGGTATAATAACAATATGAAAGTATTAGTTCTTGGTGACATAATTATCGACAAATACATATATGGGACTAGTAGTCGCATTAGTCCTGAAGCACCAGTGCCGGTAATAACTTATATTGATGAAAAAGAAACAAGGGGCGGCGCAGGTCTTGTATACGAAAACTTAAAAAGTTTAGGCGTTGATGTTGATATGT
>OCVQ010002117.1_pt1 | contig 13674 bp, 15 predicted proteins | sample 1539061 | NCBI WGS metagenome assembly OCVQ01 (sample SAMEA3355526, study PRJEB22509) | marine metagenome | biome: marine; feature: river plume; material: water | place: USA | collected 2010-08-08 | depth 0.5 m | reverse complement strand
GCGAATTTGACTATTCGGAATTCATAATCCTACCATTCTTGATAGTTATAGATCGTGCTTAATCGCTAATTTCTTCTTCCATTTCTTTAACAATACGAAGTAGGCATTTTGGAACTATTTTTTCCATTTTTCTCTCAAGATCTCTTTGGAAGCGTCTATCTCCTAGTTTAGAAATAGTGATTGAGTTGTCTAGCCCAGCATCTTGAAGACATTCACACATCTCTTCAGCACGGTCAGCACTTTTTGATTCATTTGATGCAGCACTCTCTGCTTTATTAGAATTACAAGAGGTTAAAGAAATTGCAACGGCAATAATTAAATAATAAATTTTTTTCATATCAATCAACTTTTTATGAAAATACAAAAATCCCAGCTGTCAGTCTAATACTTTAATGATACAAGTGTAAATCATTGTAACTTGAATAGAAAAGTCAAATTTGAGGGACTTACATATGCACTGGTTTCCATAAAGACATCTTTCTTACGAGACAAATACAATCCATCTCCAGTAGTCGCTCCACTGCTACTCGACCACCTTCTTGTCTGACCGTCGGAAGTTTCGACTACACCACCAGGCAAAAATTTTAATTTCAAGCGATTTAATAATTCTGCGTCTAATACCAGATAACATTCATTTTCTATTGCCCAAATGTTCCAAAAAATAACATCTCTACTATCATAATCATTTTCAACCTCCTCAATATCCAATACAAATTGAAGCGTTTTACGGTGATTAATATTTTTAGATTGCTTGACATTAAACAAAAAGGATTCTTCACTTCCGTCATTATAATTTAATGTTAAGAGTTTGTTTTTTAGAATTTCTATTTTAGGTAGTTTCGAATTGAAATAATCAAAGTTTTTGGGAATAACAATGTCGTTAAATCCTAACTGCTCCTCTGGCGGTGTATTCCAGTCCTTCTTTCTTTCCAAGCCAGGTTCAACCACCCAGAAATTGAATGCATTCAAGTTAAGCAACTCAGAATAAGACATCATTAATGGATCATAAATATTCCCGGTCCTATACATTATTTTAGTTAAAACTAGGCTGAAAGAATTATTGGGCAACGGAATTTGATCAAAAAAGTAATTATTTAAAAAATCGCTACTGTTAGATGGTGAATTAGATGAAATAATATTAGAAGATGAATGAATACTTGAAATGGAGTCTCTAAGGGTAGTTTTGTAAAGTTCCATCTTGGCTTCCAGATCCGAATTTTTCTTGGAAATTTCCTCCAAGTCTGTTTTGAATTTCTCATTTTCAAGAGCAAGTTTAGACTTGTCTTTTTCAAGAGTTGAAACAGACGACTCAAGTTCGGATAAATCACGCTTTAAATCAGAAATTTCCTCACTTAAATCTTCAATCGTTGTATTTAGTCCTTCAATCGTTGTATTTAGTCCTTCAATAGTTGTATTTAGTCCTTCAATAGTTGTATTTAGTTCGCCAATATCCTTAGCTGCTTTATTTCTTGTGATTGATAGGATGACATTTAAACTGTCAATTGAATAATTAAGAGCAACAATTTGCTGCTTCTTGCTCTGCCCATATGAATTTAAGCAAAGAGCAAGAACCCCGAAGAGTAGTAAGTTTTTCATCTGTGATTATTTTAAACGTAAAAATATAAAATATCAGCTTTCAGTCTGATACTTTTAAGATACAAGTGCAACAATACAGGTGTTTCATAAATTCTTTAATTTTATTTTCTATAAAGAAAGCAATAAAATAGTCAGATACTATAGGGCCGATTAACTTCCGTAATACGGCGAAATCATCCAAAAGACCAATACACCCGAAACGGCTACATAAAACCAAATTGGCCATGCGAAGCGAGTCCATTTTTTGTGTTTCGCAAATTTCCCTTGCCAAGCAAAAAGATAAGTATATAAAACTATAGGAACTACAGCTATGCTTAGTAAGATGTGTGAAATCAAAAGAGGATAGTAAAACTGCCTATATTCGCCTCCATATTCAGTTGATTTGCTCGTCATGTGATATGTAACATATAATACCAAGAAAACGAGCGAGAGGAGCAGACAAAACCGAATCAAAGCACGATGAATGCGCATGTTTTTTGTTTTAATTGCAATCAACGCCGCAATAAGAAGAACTGCTGTACAACCGTTGATCACGGCATAAACAGGCGGCAAGAAAGAGGTGTCAACACCTTTTATCTGGATTCCAAATAAGAGTGCGACAACAATTGGTATCGCAATTGATACAATTTTTATGAGGTTTGTTACCTTTTTACTATTTGGATCCATCAATGCCATATTCGTGTTTTAACAATAATCGAATGTCTTTTCCCATTCGGTCTACTTCTTTTGGGTCTGTTCCGATATATACGCCACGAACATAACCTTCCTTATCTACCAAAGTAAATGCTGGCGAATGCGCGTATCCTCCAGCGGAAGCTTCGTCTTGACCAGCGAAGAGTTTAAAATGTTTGATACCTAGTTCATGCGTTTTATCTTCGTCTCCTGTAAAGAAATACCAGTTTTTAGCTGTCACTCCTTTTTTCTTGATGTACTTTCTCAATACACTTGGGCTGTCTTTTTTCGGGTTGATAGAAAAGGACATGAATTGAATCTGATCGGAAAGGTCAGAAAGATTTTTATTCAAACGATTCATTTGGGCCGTCATTTTCGGACAAATCGTTGGGCACGATGTAAAAAAGAAATCAGCTACCCAAATTTTATCTTTCATCTGTTTGGAATGCACGAGAACCGAATCTTGGTTCAAATACATGAAATCAATCATTTTTGGATATATCGTGTCTGTAATTTCTTTTCCGTTCACTGTTGAATACTCCACATCAATATCACCTAATTTGGGTAAAGGGGAGTAGTCGTCTTTGCATGAAAAAAGGGAGAATAAGATAAAACTGACAATTAAGAATTCTTTCATTTTTTGGCCGCTTCTTTATCGTATTGTTTTTGCAACAGAGCAACGTGTTCCTTCATTCGACGAATCATTCCTTCTTCGTCTCCTCTCAGCACCATGCGTAGATGATTTTTCTTGTCTAACAAAAGGATTAACTCTTGAAAAGCTTGTCCGCCATAAAATTCATCGCCCTCTTGCAATAGATTTTGGTTATTTCGTTCAAAATTATAAACGGTTCTTGCATCACCTTTGGCCAAAATCCACGTTTCAGGATCGTAATTTGGGACACGATCTTTTAGCATCTCATCAATCGTCGTGACATCTTCTAGTGGGTTTCCTTCACCGTCTGTTGCGAATGAAATAATCCGAACTTGTTTGAGCTTTTTACGCTTGTTGGTATATATGTGTTGATAAATTGCTTGTTGTAAGTTGAAGAACAATATTGCACAATCATCAGGACAAGTCTCCTGTAAGGTTGTTATGAGAACGATGTCACCTTCAAAATCTTTGGAGGTACGTTTTTTACCTTTTGTATCAATAAAAGAATATTCCTTTGCCAGGCCAAAATCATCTAATTCTTTGAAGTTATTAGAACAACTTCGAGTTGAAAAAAAGACCAAGAAAAAAGCCGGCGCAAATAAAAGTAGAAAGGCCATTACTACTTTTTTTCGACTGGCATTCGTTTTTTTTGCCATTATTGAAATGTACTGTTAGGCTCCGTAAGAATCAAGCGCATTTCCAACATATGCACCTTCAGTTAAGGCGATGAATATCAAATAGATAATAAATACTATATACGGAGCGAGAATCACATATTTCATCACTTTTTTCTCATCACCTAGGTGCATAAAGCTCAAAACGATGTATCCTGCTTTCAAAAGCGTCAGCACGATAAACGTGATTTTCACATACGGCCATGCGGTACTATCTTGTTTGATCATTGCTCCTAGAACTACCTCTATAATTGTTACTACTGTCAACAACAGTGTAACCATCCAAATTTTCTTGCGAAGTTTCTTTCCTTGATCCTCATCATGATGAGTGTACAATGAATATTCTATAATGTCATCTCTTTCCATAATCGATGTTTAATGCGTTTAATTATACTAAGTAGAAGAATGTAAATACGAAAACCCAAACTAAATCGACAAAGTGCCAATACAATCCTGTTTTCTCAACCATTTCGTAATGTCCTCGTTTGTGGTAAGTTCCTTTTATTACTCCCATAAGAATAATAATATTGATGATTACACCAGAGAATACGTGGAATCCATGGAATCCCGTAATGAAGAAGAAGAACTGTCCGTATTGTTGAGGGCCGTATTCGTTTTGCTCCAAGTTAGCTCCATAGATTACTCGGTTTTTTTCGCCGCTATAAACTGCTTCACCATAAATATTTAAGGCTTCTTTACCTTCTATTTTATTTCCGATTTTATACTTTTCACCGTTTGTTTTGATGACTAATTCTAAATGCTCATCTGCCGCTTTTTTAACACTTACGATTGAACCATCGTGCAATGTCAACAAAGCGCTTTTACCGTCATGTTTGATTTTACCTTCGGCCATAGCGTGCTGGTAAGTATGAAGAAGATCTTCTTTTATTTCTTCTCCTTTTTTATGATGATCACCAGCTGTTACAACTTTAAAGCTTTCAATTTCACCAAAATGCCCTTTCACAATTGCTTGTGACCCGTCAGCTAATTCTACTTTTCCAAATTCTGACCCATGAATAAAGTGACTCCACTCCCAAGCCTGTGATCCTACGAAGAAAAATCCTCCAACAATCGTCAAAGCCAACCATTTAATCACCCCTTTTTTATCCATACGGTGTCCTGCTTCAACGGACAAAACCATTGTAACAGACGAAACGATTAGGATAAATGTCATTAAGGCAACGTACAATAAAGGATATCCATGACCCAAGAAAGGCATAGAGTTAAAAGTTTCCTCGCCAATCGGCCATGCATCTTGCGCACTGTGACGCGTAAAACCATATGCAATAAGTAATCCTCCGAATGTCAATGCATCCGAAACAAGGAAAAACCACATCATTAGTTTTCCGTAACTAGTCGAAAATGGAGAAACTTTACCTCCCCAAGGGAATTCAGTGCTAAGTTCGTTTGAAGCGTGTCCAGCCATTATTTAAGATTTTTTTGCAAGTTTAATGAATAAAAAGCAAAAAGAACAGTAAATAGAGCCACAAAAAGCCTAGAAAGTGCCAGAAAATTGAACCGCTTTGTAGACTTATATAGTCACCCGAGGTAAATCCACCTGAAAATGAATATATTGTGATTTTAATAAGGTAGAAAAGTGTTACAAAAACATGAAGTAAATGCAAGAGGGTAATGATGAATAAAAATGAACTTGCTGTGTCGGCTGTTTCAATTGCTTTGATTTGCAAATACGCCGAAAGTGGTTTGCCTTTCCACTTGAGCGTTCGGTTTTCATATTCTAACGCTTCACCTTTGTAATAAATATTGAAATCCTTGCCCAATTCACCTTTTGCAAAAAAGTCTCCACGTCCATCTTTGATGTTGACTGCTAGTGCATTCAACCTTATTTTATCGGTTGTGCTCAAGTTTTCTCCGTTTGATTTTTTTAACCGACCGTCGATAAACGCGATGGGGGATTGATCTAGATAGAGGATAAATGGTTTAGCATAGGTGTTCACCTTAATTGGTTTCTCTTCGTCGAAATCTAAAAACTGAGCCGTAAATTTCTGAAGTTCTTTCATTTTTGCATCCGAAATTTTCTTCCCTTTTTGCAAAAAGTTATTTCCATCTACTTCAATGAACGCATTGTTGTCTTTGATATCATAGTATTCACCAATTCTACCGTTTGTCACCATTACCTTGTTGTTGACAGGATGGATACCAAGCTCAGTCAATTGACCGTATCCTTTAAATTGGAAATAAATGAATGATATGCCCAATAAAACGGTCAATACCATGAAAAAGCGCAGTCCTTTTTGATTGTCTTTCTTAACACTTTGAATGGCTAAAATGAAGCTCAAACTGGAGAGTATGATTAAAGTTGTGCTTATCCAGAAAGCATTTGGCATAGGTGTTTTTACCCAAAACGAATCTCCCATCATGACCAAATAGGCTGAAGTGAATCCAGCAAAAAGCATGATGATGCTGAAAATTCCAATGTACACGAGATTCTTTTTCATTTTCAACCGAACTTCGGGTGTTAATTCTTGATCAAAATCTTTTCTCATCTTATTATTATTTTAAAAGTATTGCAGCTTATATTTTATCAAAAACATAAACGAACTGTATTATTGGTAGATAAACAAACGAAGCGAACATAAGTTTTCTAGCATCTTTGTCATCTAGGGATAAAAACAATTTATAGGAAAGTAAAAAGAACCATGCACCAAGCACACTGCCGATTATTAAGGTCCATGTCCCCGTCATTTCTAACCACCAAGGCAATAAACTAAAGGGTATTAGAGCCAAAGAGTATAGTGCAATTTGAAAGGCAGATTCTTTTGATTTTCCTTTTTTGGAAGGCAAAAGTCTAAATCCACCTGCTCTATAATCTGCGTCGACCACCCAAGCAATGGCCCAAAAATGAGGAAATTGCCATGTAAACTGAACGAAAAATAATATACCTGGGATAAAACCAAATTCGCCAGTTGCAGCTATTGCTCCTAACATCGGCGGGATGGCTCCTGGAAACGCTCCGACAAAAACTGCCCATGGCGTTATTCGTTTCAGAGGGGTGTAAATGAAAACGTAAGAAATGTACGCCGCCAAACCCAAATAAAACGAAGGCCAGTTGATCATTGCCAGCATGATCAGACCAACAAGTAAAGAAATGGCAACCACAATATAGGCTTCCGTCAACGACATTTCTTTCAAAGGAAGAGGCCGTTTTGCGGTTCTTTTCATTAAACCATCGATATCCTTTTCCCAAATTTGGTTCGAACCATTGGAAGCAGCTGTAACGAGCATTCCACCAATCATCATTAGGAAAATTTCATAATAATCTGACCCTCCGTTAAACAAATAACCAGATAGAGCCGAAACCACGACTAAAAACGATAAGCGGAACTTGGTAAATGAAATATATTGCTTTAGTTTGTTTGGCACAACAAAAGATGTTTTTTAATGCGGTGCAAATTTACGGATTTAATTTACGTTAAGTGGAAACGAATTCGGCCCAAATTGGAATTATTCTATATTTGCATCCCCATTTCGCAAGAATAGTTTTATAAAATCAAAAAATGAGCATACAAAAGCTTTCTATTTTAATACCTGCCTACAACGAAGAGAATACGATTCAGGTTATCTTAGAAAAAGTACAGGAAGTTGAATTGCCGAATAGTATTCAAAAAGAAATTGTGATTGTAAACGATTGTTCGAAGGATGCAACTGTTGCAAAAGTGGAAGATTACATGGCGGCGAATCCAAATATGGATATTCGTTTTTTCTCACAGGATAAAAACATGGGCAAGGGGGCAGCGATAAATCGTGCCATCAAAGAATGCTCAGGGGATTATATGATTGTTCAGGATGCAGATTTGGAATATGATCCGAATGAATACAATCTTTTGTTGAAACCGGTTTTCATAGACAATGCTGATGTAGTATATGGTTCACGATTCAAAGGTCACCACCCACATCGAATCTTGTTTTTCTGGCATTCAATTGGAAACAAGGTGTTGACTTCACTTTCAAACATAATGACGAATTTGAACCTTTCTGACATGGAAACATGCTATAAATTGATTCGAACTTCTATCGCGAAGGATATTGAAATAAAAGAAAATCGTTTTGGTATTGAGCCAGAAATCACCGCTAAATTAGCCAAGCGCAAAGGAATCCGAATTTACGAAGTTGGTATTTCTTATTATGGTAGAACCTACGAAGAAGGCAAGAAAATTGGCTGGAAAGATGGGTTTCGTGCAATTTGGTGTATTTTCAAATACCGATTTTCTAATTAAATAAAAAATATGAAGGCAGAAATAAGAAGTTCTGACTTCTGATTTGGATTACTTTGTTCAATAAAAAAGCGGACCTAAATTTAGAATCCGCTTTTAAGATTACGTAAGAAATCAGTTTTTTTTAAACTCCTAACTTCTTATCTCTCAATTCTTATTTATATGATGAGCATCGCGTCTCCATACGAGTAGAAACGATACTTTTCTTTTACTGCTTCTTTGTATGCTTTGTGCATCATTTCATGTCCTACAAAAGCCGAAACCATCATCAACAAAGTTGAAAGCGGCGTATGGAAATTCGTAATCATGCAATTTGCAATACTGAATTCATAAGGAGGGAAGATGAATTTGTTTGTCCATCCAGTATAGGTATTTAATTCGCCATCTGTAGAAACCGCTGTTTCAATCGTTCGCATTACCGTAGTTCCTACAGCGCAAACACGTTTTTTATCTGCAATTCCTTTGTTGACAATCTCCGTGCATTTCTTGTTGATGAAGGCTTGTTCAGAATCCATTTTGTGTTTCGTCAAATCCTCTACTTCTACAGCCCGGAAAGTTCCCAAACCAATATGCAATGTAATTTCAGCGAAATTCACACCTTTCAATTCCAAACGTTTCATCAATTGACGAGAAAAATGCAATCCTGCAGTTGGCGCTGCAACAGCTCCTTCTTCTTTAGCGAAAATTGTTTGGTAACGCTCTTCATCTTCTGGTTCAACATTACGTTTGATATATTTTGGAAGTGGAGTCTCGCCTAATTCAGTGATTTTCATCTTGAATTCTTCGTACGTTCCGTCAAATAAGAAACGCAAGGTTCGCCCTCTTGAAGTGGTGTTGTCGATAACCTCTGCTACCAAAGAATCATCTTCACCGAAATACAATTTGTTCCCGATTCTAATTTTTCTAGCTGGGTCAACAAGCACGTCCCACAATAAACTTTCACGGTTCAATTCACGAAGCAAGAAAACTTCGATTTTCGCACCTGTTTTTTCTTTGTTTCCATACATACGTGCAGGAAAAACTTTCGTGTTGTTCATGATCATAACATCATCCTCAGAGAAGTAATTGATGATATCCTTGAACATTCTATGCTCAATTTTACCCGTGTCTTTGTGGACAACCATCAATCTCGCTTCATCACGATTTAATGTAGGATGTTCTGCAATCAATTCTTCCGGAAGGGCGAAATTGAATTCGGAAAGTTTCATTTTACTCATACGTACTGAATTTTTTCAAAAAAGATTGCAAAGTTAATAAAAAAGGGCCTGAACATTCGACTAATTCTACGTTTGTTTTTGGAATCGGTGAAATACAGTTTTATAAAGCCTTAAATTGTCGGTATAATTCGACAAGATACGCCCGACAAAAAACGGATTGCTTTTTCAGATCTTCAGGTGAATAGTTTTGATCTAAATGTCTTTTTACGTCAAGATTATAACTGAAATTTCCTTCTTTTGAAATCCAACCGTAACCTCTATTTACGGTGTGTAAAGCAAATGATTTCGCACTTGGATTCAAAAGGTTTTTACTCCAAGGGTAATTCGAAGCATCGATTCCCATTTGTCCAAAAAGGGTAGCGACAATGTCATTTTGCCCTCCAATTATATCTATTTTTTGCCCTCTCATCTCAGGTTTAATCACCTCACCAAACATCAAGAGGGGAATGTGGAAATAACTGCCTTGATTGGGGTCGTTTTGCTCCGGAGTGGTATGACCATGATCGGAAACCAGAACAAATAAGGTGTTTTTATACCATTTTTCATTTTTACATTTCTGAAGAAATTTGTGCAATTCCTCATCAGCGTAGATCATGCTGTTCATGTATTCTTGTTCTCGGCCTTTGTACGTCTGATTTGTACGTTTTGGATAATCATAAGGCGAATGAGTACTTCCAGTAAAAGCGGCTTGCAAAAATGGTTCTTTGGTAGAATTGATGTTCTTTAAGAAGAACTTGTATAAATCTTCGTCATAATAGTTCAACCTCCCGCGCTCCAAGTCTTTCGGAAAGTCATTTTCATCTTCGACCTTGTCAAAACCATGGTCGGTAAAGAAACTACCAATGTTTCCATATTTCAAGTCACCACTAAAAACGTAACCAGAATAATACCCTAACTTTTTCAAGTCTTCGTTCATTGAAGGAAGTTTCCTGTGTTTACCGGGTTGCATGGACATTGAAATTTCAGGAAGCGCTGGAAATCCACCGAAAATAGTTCCGTTTCCAATTTCTGATGTTCCCCCGTTGGCATAAAACTTAGAGAAAAGAACGCCTTGCTTCGTGAGTTCGTCAAAATGAGGTGTAACTCCATCCACATGCGTCAATGATTTCATAGCGTTTGCCGACCATCCTTCAAGAACCACGAAAACAATATTGGGACGCTTATTGGATAAAATTTTTATTAGAGTATCACTTTCAGTAGAATACAATATCTTCTTGATTGATAATGCTTTATCGTAATCCATAATAGGGAAAATATCATCCAAATTGTTTCGGTTGTGCAACAGGTAACTTTTCGCAAAATTGTAAGTTGTATTCACACTAATATCATTGGCGACACTTGCGTTTTTCCCACTGCTGTAGTATGCTGCATCTATATTGATTGGAATGGGTTGTAAGCCACCCCGGGCAAGAATAAATAGAACAGGAGTAAAAAGGATGAATACCAAAATTGTTGGAATGGCTGCCAACCAATTTCTATCCAATTCCTCTCTGACGTCCTGCTTGAAAAGTTTTTTATACAAATATAGCGAGGAAATTAGCCCTAAAATTCCATACAAACTAAACCAAAAGACCATCTTCCAGCTTGCCGTTCGACCAACTTCATCAGGATTCGCTAGATGCGTGAAGACCCTGCCACTAAGTTTATGGTTCCATTCAGGATAAACATTGACTTCTCCCGCGGATAGCAGAACCACGACTGTGACAAGAAAAGCCAAAACGATTTTAAAAACAATTTTTAAAATATTACTTGCGGAGGCTTTCCATATGGTGTAAAGGATGAATGGTATTATCGAAAGAATGGCTGCTGTCGTTAAATCCAATCGAAACGAATAGATAAAAGCTTTAGCGACTTCACCCCAGCCTGCATCTGATACTTTTCCGGCATTGTGTATAATAAACAAAATACGCATGACATGAAACACTAATATCCAAAAGACGATTAGTTTCAGAAGAAAAAGAATTCTTGGCAGAGCATGTTTAATCATGTCAACAAAGATAATGTAATGATGGAAAACTCAGACAACTGGATAAAACATTAGGGGCGTATTTCAGAACAGATGAACTATACAGCCAGTTATAAAAAGCTTATGTAGGTAAACCAACTATAAGGTATTTACAATTAATGGAACAGATACAGAAAGCTGAAAGAATACCACACCACGAAATAGAAATGAATTTGTTGTGACATAGGGAAATAATTAGTTTTAATTCCTCAACAAAAAATCTAACATTCATATTAATTGTTGGTTTTTTTTTATAATTTAGGTAAAAATCGAAACATATATTATGAAAAAATTACTGATTTTAGCGACAATATTATTTACGTTTAGTTTTGTAAATGCTCAAAAAGTATATTCTGTTGATTATGAAAATCAAGCAGATGTAAAAGTTTTTGTAGTTAAATACGAAAATCAAGCCGACCTAAAAGTTTACAAAGTGAAATATGAAAACCAAGCAGGCAATAATGATGGCAAGTGGTTTTTTACAGGATATTCAAACCAAGCAAAAAAGAAGGTGTATTTTGTAAAATATGAGAATCAGGCTGATTTGAAAATATATTTCGTAGACTATGAAAACCAGGCTGGATGGAGAAATTCGTCTAAAAAAAGTTTGATGTATTAAATTAAAACTGGTTGGTTAGGTTATTTTACGAAGATAAAACGGCTCTGTCCTTTAGATTAGATCCATGATAATCACTGTGGATGTTTTGTTGCTTTTCTTTATGAAAAATGGAATCAGATAAATAACTAAAGTGCTGATTTTCAATTAAATTTATTTTGTAACATTTGGGTTTTATCAGTTGAAATCGCTTAAATTTGGTAGATGCGACAGAACCAATAAATCACATCAAAGACATTGAAAGTCCATTTTATTCTTTAAATTTAATAACACCATAAAGGAAATATATGTAACTGTTACATATATTAGATTGTTCTACGCAATTTGACCAACGAGAACCTGAAAACAACAATTAAACAAAATTTATGAAAAAAAACATTTTATCTATTATCGCAATTGGACTTTTGACAAGCAGTTGTTCTGAACAACAAAAAACATCTGAATTTAAAACTGAAACTGAAAAGTGGAAAAAAGAACTTGTCACAAGTGGAGAAGTTGGAAATCCTTGTCGAGAAGATAATGATTATCAGAAATGGTGGGAAGATAATCCAAAAGCACATTTTGGTTTAAAAGAAATTCAATCAAGTGAATCTGACTTTAATTCTGACGGAATTAGAGATGGACTGTTCTACTTTCCTGCCGAAAATTGTGTTGGTGGAAACGCAACTGGTTCTGATTTTGGAATGTTAATTTATTCACAAAATGAACAATTTCTCACAAACAAAAATATTACCAAAACGATTGAAAAAGAAATTCAAACCAAATTAGCGGAAATAAAAATCTCTGGAGTCTATAAAATTAATATTCGATACAAAGGACTTGGAAAAACAATAGTTGGAGAATATTTTGCTTGGCTTGATGGAGATGCTAGTTGCTGTCCAAGTGCAATTGGAACTTTCGATTATGATCCTGTTGATTTGACAATGGAAATAAAAAATAAATCGGAATAAAAACTGCGTAGAACACCGTATATAATTTATTGCTAGTTCTAGCCTACTTACGAAAATCCTCGCGGATTTTCTATTCGGTTTTTATTTGCTAAATTAAGTGCTTAAACACGCAACAAACCATATACAAACACGTTGTGTGTAATTAAAAAATTTAAACATGAAAAAGAAACAGATCTTAACATTAATTCTTACGATCATAACAAGTTTCTTATTTAGTCAAAACAAAAAAGAATTAAACGAAACAATTAATAAGCTTCGTTTAGATTCAACTGCCCTGGAGCTTAAGATAGAAGAAAATACTCTTATGATTTCTTCATTAAATAAGGAAATTCTAGATTCTAAAGAATTAAACACAGCTCTTCATGAAAAAAATCAAATTCAGTTGCTGGAATTTCAAAAAATTGAAGAGTTAATGAAGGAAATCCAATCAGTAAACACATTATTGTGCGACTCATTAGGAAAACTTCAAAAGTCAGTTGACTCTATTAAAGCTTATTCTCATATCACTCATTTTGTTCAGGCTTTTTACAACTCATTAGAATTATCTGAAGAGGAAAATCAAAGACAATATGAATTTGGTGATGTGAAGTTTGATTTGGATAATTTTTCTTCCCTAATTGGTAAAAATGCAAACTACAGCGAAAAGAGAGTGGAAAATCTTTCTGATGAAAGTTATCACGACAGATATTATATTGAGCTCCTAAGTATCGAGGAAATAAAATTTGTAAGTGACAAAATTATAGTTAGGACTAAAGTTATGTATGCTGGTTATGAAATGGGATCATTTTACAATGAAGAGCTGCTAACCTTGCAAGACAAAAAAGGCTTATTAAAATTAACAAGTTGGCTTGATGTGGATCTATTTAAAATGGAGCCTTCAGAATATGAGCATATTGAGAATTTTACAAAAGATGATTTCTATAAATGGCTTGGAAGTTTTAATAAAAATTAAACCTACACACAACAAAACCTAAACCGCATTAAAACGCAGTTTAGCCAAACGTTAGCAAACATAAAAACTAAAGCAATATGAAAAAACTAATTGTAATTACACTAA
>OCVQ010002114.1_pt1 | contig 13678 bp, 12 predicted proteins | sample 1539061 | NCBI WGS metagenome assembly OCVQ01 (sample SAMEA3355526, study PRJEB22509) | marine metagenome | biome: marine; feature: river plume; material: water | place: USA | collected 2010-08-08 | depth 0.5 m | reverse complement strand
TATACTCTTCAGATAGTTCATTTAATTCATCTATCTTCTCTTGAATATCATCATCATTCTCACCGTCCATTTGCTCCTCTAATTTAGAAATTGTATTTGCGTTATATTCAATTCTTTTTCTTAATATTTCAATTGTTTCTTCTTGTTTGTTGGACAACATTCTTTCACTGTCATCAAAATAAGAGTCAGGACTATCATTAACATCTTGTTCATATACATCTTCAGCATAACTAATGATTGCTTCTGTATCCAAGAATTGTCTTGCGAATCCTGCATTAAATCCTTCATATCCAATATCATCTATTAAATTTTCAATGTAATCCTCACAACTTGATTTCATTTCATCGTCATCACCAACAGCGTATTTGTTATTACTAACCGAACTATCTATTACCTCAAATTCAGTTGTATCATAAAACCTACCAGTTGGTATGATGTGGTACACATCAATATAGTCAGCGTAGTTATCCAATTCATCTTCAAGTTCACTTATTTCATCCAATAAATCTCCTCTTAATTCTTCATCAGCATTGTATTCATCATTGAGTCTTTCTATCACATCTTTAATTCTTTGTATTTCTATTCGGTCATCATTACTTAATATACTAACCCCCTCGTTATCTACAAGGTATTCAAGTAAGGCGTGTGCTTTCAAACCTTCGTCAGGTGTATTACCATCAAGAGCCCATTCATTTTCATCTCTTCTATCTTGAGCGTCATTTCTTAGTGATTGAACTCTTTGTTGTTCCCTTAATTTTTCAAGTCTATCTTTTTCTTTTCTTGCAGCTTCTTTATCACCATAAATTTTAAGTTGTTCCGCAAACTCTTGTTGAAGATACCCTGTCACATTATTTAATATTTTATGTAATGTTTCGGTTCCATGAATCCAACCAGTTCTAACGTACTCGTCCTTTGCGTCATAGTAGATTCTGTCCCCATCAAACTTTCTCAATAAAGCAACTTTATATAATGGGTCGTTAGTTGGTTTACTTCTATCAATAATGTAGAATAACTTACCGTTTTCGTTATATTTTTTAAAGTGAGTATCTGTTTCAGCGGCGGTACACCACTTAGTACCTTTACCATAATAACAAGACGCATCATGGTTTAATGGGTTAACAACAAAATAATTCCCATCATCATAAACAACATTACCACCTTCAACTTTTTTAATGTCTCTTCTAGATTTTCCTTCGTAGTTAGTAATGGCGGTAATTAACTCTTCTAAAGTTTGATATTGGGTAATATCTGTTTTAGGTAAATTAGTTGAAATCTTTTCAAATTTCTTAAGGGATTCACTTAATTTTATAAAGTTATCATTGAAATTAACCCCATCTATCACTTTACCTGCCCATTGAAGGAACTTAGGTGTGATTTCAGAGACTATTCTACCAATCATTTCGGGAGAAAACTTTTGTCCGAACTTATTTTTAAAGTCGTCAACCCTACCTTCCTGTATTAAATTTAAAAAATCCATTAATCTTTTATTTAATAAATATCTTTCGTATACTATTATTGTCCTTAGGAACTATTTATAATAATAAACAATTTAAAAAACATAATTATATGGGATGCGGATGTAAAAACAACAATCAAGCTCAGCCACAAACACAACAACAAGTTCAAGCGGCTCAAGTTGTTAAACAACAACAATCTGAGAGTATTAAACAAGCGATTAAGAAGACGGTTGAGAAGTACTATAACGTAAATAAAACAAGTAAGTAATTGATTCTTAACGAATTTACTCAGGGACGATGAAAATTGTCCCTTTTTTTGTATTTATTACATATGGACTTTAATGATTTAGTAGAAAAATTCAATAATGGAGATTTAGATGTTAAACAATACTTTAACGACTACGAAACCTTTTTCAATATATTGAAGAAACGAGGTCTTATGGGTGAGATTGACCCCAAAGATGCAACTGATGGTGAGGAGTGGCAAAATGAATATCTAATATGGTTATACCATAATGATAAAGACTCATTCAACAAATGGGTTTTATCTTTGGTAAATGATGTTGTTTATAAAGATGGTGTTTATTATTTAGACGTTGATGATAGAGCCGATTTATCAAAATTGTTCTGTGATAGAGGTAGAAACGATATATCACGAGATACTATCGAAAGTATTCTTAGTGGAGAGAGTGATTGGGAACCTTATTGGGACACAACCGACAATGTTTATAGAGATGTTGTTGAAGAGTTAAATGAAGACAATTTAAAACGTCTTAACGAATATATTGTTAGTTCTCTTGAGGGTATAGGAATTGAACCTGAAACCGAAATATTATCTGAGATTGCCGAGGAACAGGGTAATCCTGAGGTGGCACATGTAACTCTCGAAAACGTTGCTAAGGTTATTAATAGTGAGGAAACAATGGATTACTTATTCAAAGGTGAATTGTCAGACCTTAAATCAGAACTTTATTCAATTCATAGTGGCGCATATAATAACGCATATGAAAGTGATGTTTGGAAAAGTGTTATGAATGAACTTGGAACTTATTTTATAGGAAATGGTGAGTTTGTTACAAGACCACATAGATATAAGAAAGATACTCAAGTTCAAAACTTTGTAATACCAATAGCCAATTTTGAATCAGATATTGTTGGATTTTTAGAAGATGGTAGAGGTTATGGTGGTAGTAGTACTTTAGAATATTGGGGAAGTTATTTAGGTATGATGGAAGACTGGTCCGATTGTTTAAGTGTTCATTCACCCGATTATCCTGATTTCCAAGAAGTTGAGAAAAACATAAATGAATATTTCAGAGATTATATTTAATGATTAAATTTTTACCCATATTGTCAAACGTAATATCTGAACAAAAAAGATATCAAATGAATCCTGATACTCGTTCTAAGTTGAAAGATTTGGCAAGTAGTCTTTGGTCCATGCGTAACAAAAAGTTTTCCAAAAAAACCATGGTTGACCAATTGGACTTTCAAACTGCCGATGGTACTGATGGTTTGGTTAAAATATTTGTTAATCCAAAATATCCCAACTTCGCTGAAATTGATAGCGACCCTGAAGACTCATACAACCCTAAAGACTTCGTAATGCAACTAAACCCTAAGGATTTTGGTTCAGAGAAGAATGTCTATCTAACTTTGTATCATGAAATGATGCACGCCATTGACCCCAACTTTACAACAAAACATAATGAAAAGTATTGGGACACTTACGATTCTGAAAAAGATGAAATGTATTGGGGACACCCTGTTGAATTCTTTGCAATCACAAATGAATTCCTTGAAGGTCTTGTTCTTGAGTTTGAAAGAAGGTCTCAATTAATTCAAGACCCTTCAGATAAGAAATCCCTTTTAAAGTCTTTAAAGAATATACTTAACTACTTTGGTAAGAATGAACCTTTAACTAATCAGTCAAAAGACATACTACGTAGAATTAACGATGAACATGTTGATGACAATGTTCTTTCAAAACTTGTCTCAGATATTGAGAGTAAGTTCCCTAACGTTAGTGACTTGATTACCGACACCAAAGAGATTCCTTACTTCTTATATTACATTGAGTTAATTAAGAAACATAACCCTGAAATTTGGCCAAGGTTCTTAACAATGTTATTCAAAACAAAAGACGATATTATTAATGTTATTAAATAAAAAAAGGGGTTTAATACCCCTTTTCTATTACTAATTCTTCAAGTTTTTCTAATTTAGTTAAACTATTATTCAACATATCTGATTGTTCTTTAATTGCTTCTAAACATATTGCAATAACATCACCATACTTAACCATAAACATAGAATTCTCATCGTCTGTTGATTTAAAAACTAATTCAGGAAAAACGTGTTCAATTTCTTGGGCAATAAAACCAATATCTTTATTTGGTGTTTTGTTATCAGATGAATTCCAAATAAACGAAACTCCTCTCATTTTTTGAACTTTACTAAGTGGTGTCTCAATTTCACGAATATTTTTCTTAAATCTGGCATCGGAAGGTCCAAACGCACCTTTTGCACCTTTTGCACCTTGAGCACCTTGAGCTCCTGTTGGGCCAGATGGCCCTTGTGAACCTTGTGGCCCTGTATTACCTTGGGCTCCTTGTGGTGATGGTCCTGTCGCTCCTGGTCCTCCTTGTGAACCTTGAGCTCCTGTCGCACCTCCTCCACCTTGTGAACCTTGACCACCTTGTGAACCTTGGGCTCCTTGTGGTGAACCACTTGTAGCACCTTGTGCTCCTTGTGACCCTTGACCTGTGGCACTTCCTTGTGAACCTTGTCCTCCTTGAGCACCTTGAGCACCTTGTCCTCCTGTTGGTCCTTGGGCTCCTGTTGCACCTTGTGGTGAAGCCCCTATATGACCTTGGGCTCCTGTGGAACCTCCTCCACCTTGTGAACCTTGTCCTCCTTGAGCACCTTGAGCACCTTGTCCTCCTGTTGGTCCTTGGGCTCCTGTTGCACCTGTTGGTGAAGCACCTTGAGCACCTTGTGAACCTGTATTACCAGCACTTCCTTGTGAACCTTGTCCTCCTTGAGCACCTTGTGAACCTTGTCCTCCTTGAGCACCTGTATTTCCTGTTGCACCTGTTGGTGAAGCTCCTGTTGCACCTTGTGCCCCTGTCGCTCCTCCTCCACCTTGTGAACCTTGACCACCTTGAGCGCCTGTAGACCCTTGTCCTCCTGCTGGTCCTGTTGAACCTTGAGCTCCTGTTGGCGAAGCACCTTGAGCACCTTGTGAACCCGCACCTCCTTGTGAACCTTGAGGTCCTTGACCTCCTTGAGCACCTTGAGACCCTTGTCCTCCTTGAACCCCTTGAGCCCCTTGAGCCCCTTTTAGCCCTTGTGAACCTTGAGCTCCTTGGCCACCTTGTGAACCTTGAGCTCCTGTTGAACCTTGAGAACCTTGTCCTCCTTGAGAACCTTGTCCTCCTTGAGAACCTTGTCCTCCTTGAGCACCAGTATTACCTGTCGCACCTTGTGACCCTAATGCTCCTTGAGAACCTACTGCACCTGTTGGTCCTACGGTTCCTTGAGCACCTGTATTACCTTGAGCACCCTGAGGTCCTTGTGAACCTACGGCACCTTGAGCACCTGTTGGACCTGTTGGTTCGGGAGCTCCTTTCCATCCTGTAGAATCTATTAAAGTACCTGTTGTATTAGTTACAGTTGTACCTATATATAAGTTTGAATTACTTGTAATAAATTGAGGAGATGTATTACTTAATGCAAAGTAAGTTGTTCCCGCTCGTTTAAACTTCAATGCACCTGATTCAATTACTAATGTAGTTAGTGTTGAACCTGAGTCATAGAAATCAATCGTTCCACTACCAGGGGTTATAATTATATTCTCAGCCACCTATTATTTCTTTTAATTTGTTTATTCTTTCATAAATGGAGTCTATAGTTCTTTGTTGTTCTTGAATACTTCCTATACCCAAACTAACTAATTGACCATATTCGACACTTTTATATCCATCATCATCTGTAAATACTAATTCAGGAATTACTTTTTCTAAATCTTGTGCAATAAATCCAATAGATTCTCCTGAGAAAGCTGTTGGGAATGCAATTTGTTTATCATTCTTAATCTTATCATGTTCTGAATCCCATTCGAATCTAACACCTTGTATTTGTTTTGTTTTTTGTAAAACATTTTCAAGTGTTTTTATATTGTCTTTTAATCTTCTATCTGATGCAGGTCCTTGTGAACCTGTCGCTCCTTGGGCTCCTGTTGCACCTTGAGGTGAAGCGCCTTGTGCTCCTGTTCCTCCTGGTCCTCCTTGAGAACCTTGAGGACCTGGTCCTGGTGTTCCACCTTGTGAACCTTGAGCGCCTGTTGCTCCTCCTCCACCTTGTGAACCTTGAGCTCCTTGTGTACTTCCTGCAGCGCCTTGGGCTCCTGTTGCACCTGGTCCTCCTTGAGCTCCTTGAGCTCCTGTTGCACCTACTCCTCCTTGAGACCCTTGGGCTCCTGTGTTACCAACGGCTCCTTGGGCTCCTGTAGACCCTCCTTGAGCACCTTGGGCTCCAACAGGTCCTTGAGCACCTTGTGGACCTCCAGTACCTGTTGCACCTTTAGGTCCTTGAGACCCTTGGGCTCCTGTGTTACCAACGGCTCCTTGGGCTCCTGTAGACCCTCCTTGAGCACCTTGGGCTCCAACAGGTCCTTGAGCACCTTGTGGACCTCCAGTACCTGTTGCACCTTTAGGTCCTTGAGACCCTTGGGCTCCTGTGTTACCAACGGCTCCTTGGGCTCCTGTAGACCCTCCTTGAGCACCTTGGGCTCCAACAGGTCCTTGAGCACCTTGTCCTCCAACGTTTCCTGTTGCTCCACCACCTCCTTGGGCTCCTTGGGCTCCTGTGTTACCAACGTTTCCTTGGGCTCCTGTGGATGCTCCTTGAGCACCTTGGGCTCCTTTAGGTCCTTGAGCACCTTGTCCTCCAGTAATACCTGTAGCACCACCACCACCTTGAGACCCTTGGGCTCCTGTGTTACCAACGGCTCCTTGGGCTCCTGTATTCGCACCTTGAGCTCCTTGTCCACCTTGTGAACCTTGTGGTCCTGTTGCTCCAACATTACCTGTACCACCTTGAGACCCTTGGGCTCCTGTGTTACCTGTTGGTCCTGTATTACCTTGGGCTCCTGTGGACGCTCCTTGAGCACCTTGAGCTCCTGTATCTCCTGTCGCTCCTTGAGCACCTTGGGCACCTGTATTAGCACCTTGAGCTCCTTGACTACCAACTGTTCCCTGAGCACCTGTACTACCCTGAGCACCTGTGTTTGCACCTTGGGCTCCTTGTGAACCTTGGGCTCCTGTATTACCAACCGCACCTTGTGAACCTGTAATACCTGTTGGTCCTGTAGTTCCTTGAGCACCTTGTCCACCTTGAGCACCTTGTCCTCCCGCAGCTCCTTGTGAACCTTGATTACCTTGTGGTCCTTGAGCTCCTTGAGCGCCTTGATTACCTTGTGAGCCCTGAGCTCCTATAATACCTGATGTTGGTCCAACCCAAACACCTGAGGAGTTAATCATTTGAACACCTCCTACATATAAACTACCAACACCGCCATTAGGCGTTATTGTTACACCTGTTACTGTTATGTTTGCAGGTCCAATTACAGCTCCACTTGACTGTGTCGCGGAAGAAAGAGAAAGAAATCCGTTTTTAGTATTAAATTGTAACTTATTAGTACCGTCATCAAATACAACGTGTGGGTCTGTATTACCTGTGTTACCTTGTGGATATATTATTATATTTGCCATTACTTAATTTTAGATTTGATATATTCCAATTGTTTATCAATATCTTCAATAAATATTTGTTGTTCTTTAATACCTTCCACTAATACGGCATTTAACTTGGAATAATCTATTGAATAGTATCCATCATCGTTCATTCTAACCACCTCAGGGAAATACAATCTAACATTTTGGGCAATTAACCCTATAGTATGAAGTTTTTGTTGTTTCTTGAAGTAATCGAACAAACTTGGATTTAAATTTTTATTCCAATCATATTCAACCGCATCTATTTTCATAATAGATTCCAAAACATTTTTAAGTGTTTCAATTCCATTTTTTAATCTAACATCAGAGAAACCACATGAAAACCCAAATCCAGTCGCACTTCCACAGCTATAATTTAATGGTACACAAGAACTACCTCCATTATAATACGCAGTTTGATACCAATCACAAGTAGAAATTGCGCAATTTCCATCAGCAATATACTTGTTACCATATATGTTGTTATACGTTGTTTGTTGGTAAAAATAATAAGTACTACCATTAGTGTAATTACAAGCGTCGATACAACTCGGGTAAAAATAACTACTATAATAATAACATGTAACCCCTGGAGGTCCTGTATCACCTTGTGCTCCTTGGGCTCCTTGGGCTCCTGTTGGACCTACATCAGCGCCTGGAGCTCCAACTGGTCCTGAACTGCCTGGAGCTCCTGTTGGACCACCTGGTCCTGTAATTCCTTGAGCACCTGTCGCTCCACCACCACCTTGTGAACCTTGAGCACCTGTAGAACCTGTGGGTCCTACACCTCCTGTCGCTCCTTTAGGTCCTACTGGTCCTAAGTTACTCGCAGCACCTTGTGAACCTTGTCCACCTGCCGCGGCTGTAGAACCTGTCGGTCCTTTAGTTCCTGTGGCTCCTTGGGCTCCTGCATGTCCTGTATTTCCTTGTGAACCTTGGGCTCCTGTTGAACCCACACCACCCTGAGACCCTTGGGCTCCTTGAGCTCCTGTTGAACCTGCTGGTCCTGTAGTTCCTGTGGCTCCTTGAGCTCCTGTATTACCTGTCGGTCCTGTGGCTCCTTGAGAACCTGTTGGCCCCACTGTTCCTTGTGAACCTTGAGCTCCTGTTGAACCTGCTGGTCCTGCTGGTCCAATTGGTCCTGTTGAACCTTGAGCACCTGTGTGTCCTGTGTTTCCTCCAGCTCCTTGGGCTCCTGTATTTCCTCCAGCACCTTGAGCACCTGTGTTACCTATATTTCCTTGTGAACCTTGAGCACCTGTATTACCAATTGCTCCTTGAGCACCTGTGTGTCCTGTTCCTCCTGTTGCACCTTGTGAACCTGTGTTACCTTGCGCGCCAGTTAAACCTTGTGAACCTGTATTACCTTGAGCCCCTGTATTTCCTTGAGCCCCTGTTGTAACACTTGCATCTCCTTGGGCTCCTGTATTTCCTGTTGGACCCGTAAATCCTGTATTTCCTTTATTACCTTGAGCTCCCTGAGCCCCCGCAATATTAGTTGTTGGCCCAATCCAATTGTTTGTACCATCAATAACCTGACTTCCACCAACTGCCATGTAATTAATTACATTTATACTTGACCCTACAGAAATAATTGCATTCGATGGTTGTATGGATAAAACCCCTACTGACGTTCCATCAAACGTGATTGTTGACCCTGATAAAACTCTTAACTCAATAACCCCTGTATTCTCAAAATCGATGAACGGGATATTAGTTACTGGTGTAGGGACTATTAATATGTTTTTAGCCATGGATGTTTTTTTTCTCTTACTTTATAAATACAACTAAAGTTGTTATTTACCACAAACTTGTATTCGTTTTATTTTTAAAATTTACTATAATTCAATCAACAATAAACATTTATCAGTTTTATTAATGAATTTAAAAAAAATAGGAAGTAAGTTATTCACAACAAACTTATTCGCAGATTTTATATTATCTAAAATTCCTAATACCGAAGAATCAATCATCAAGGTAATTGATTGTAAAAACTTTCTAATAATTAAAGGTAAGACCAGTTATAACGATGTGTTAGACTTAGTAACCTTAACCTCAGAATTTGAACAGAAGTATTCAAAATTAATTGGTGATATTAAAATCACACATACTATCGACCTTATTGAATACGCATGTACTATCCCTCATCAAGAAGAATTAACTTATACATATCATTTTAGTGACAACTGCTCTTACACTCAAAAACAAATAGATTTATTTAAGTCAGAAGAAGAATCTTATGGGTTTGATTTTGTACCTAAAAAAATAGAAGATACTGACTTGGTTTCAGTGTCTGAGTTCCCCCATGGTTATTCGTTGAATCAAGGAAGATTGTTATATTACTACGGTAAACACTTATTCTATAGTGTACCGTCAACGTATCCATATTATCCCCTTACATTTAAACTAACCACTCAAAAAGACAATGAGGGAGACAGTGTGTTCTCAGTTTTTAATCCTTATCTGAATAGTGATGATGAAAGAATTCAATCAGCAATATTAGACGTGTTTGATTTTGACATGTCATGGTTAAAAGTAGAAATGAAAAAAGTGGATTGGAGTATTGAACTCACAAATCCACTTGAAGAATATTCTTTCATTAAAAAAAAGAATAGTGATTTAATTCTATTTTAAAGAATCCCTACGTTTTTTCTGTGTTTGTTGATTATATCAACTGCCTCCGTAAGTTCATTATAGTTTCTTTCAGGTGCATACAGGAAAGACTTATAATCTTTTCCATTCCCTTCAATAATTAATAATGCTGGAATCATATCGTTTTCAGTAATTTTACTGAATGTGTCATACTCATCTTTATAGACATCAATGTCTCTATCAAAAAATTCAATACCTTCTTTGGTTAATATATCTTTGAAGTCAGTACAAAACGGACAACCTTGCATTGTGTACACGATAACATTTAAATCTTTCATTTTAATTAATTTAACAACTCAAGTACTTGGGCTGGTTGCATAACTCCTGCTCTAGAGAATACTTCAGTTCCTTCCTTGAAAATTTTTATGGTAGGTACCGCTCTAACCCCTAATTCTGCCATAAATTCCATATCATTCTCAATATCGAATTTATATACATTATATTTTGGAGCACCTTCCGATTCTTTAATCAATGATTCGTTAACCTTTTCAAGGTTTCCTAACATTACTTTACATGGCCCACACCATGTGGCGAATAAGTCGAGAATAAAATTTTCTCCACTTTTAATTTTTTCTTTTAATTCCTCAGATGTTAATTGTTGCATTTTTAAATTGTTTTAATAATTGTCCAACGAAAAGGGTCATTTCGTTTAATTGTTCTTGTTTATAATAAATGGTAATCATTGGAGTACCATACCCTTGTAAAGATAAATATATATAAAATCCTTGTGCTGTTTTATATATTTTTTCAGTATAATTTATTTTTATATCAGGATAATTTAAATCACCAACACTATAAACTATAGTACTTTTAATCTTGTTTAAATATTGTTCAATCTCTTTCGGAATTGATAATAAGTTAATGAGGGAGTATGTCTCACCACCCTCTTCAAGTTTTTTAATATATTCTATTTTTTCCATACTATAAAAAATCCCAAACACCTCTTGGACTTGAGTCAATATTTTTATATGTCCATCTTAATTTACCACCATGGTCAAAATAAGAATCAGAATTAAGTATTACCCCATTCTTACATTCTTTAGTAATCTGTAAGGTTTTAAACTTTTTGTTCTTTACAGAAGATAAGATAACCTCGTCTAATTTAAATAGAACATCATTCCATTCTTCACCAAGTTGGTTATTAAATCTACCCAAACTTTGTATTCGTTTAACCTCAACTTTATCTTCAACTTTAGTCAAGTTATATTCAATAGTTGCTCTATCCCCATAATGTCCCTTACGAAGGGATATAATGAACGATGCAGGTTTTCCGATGTATGTCTTCACACAGTTAGATTGAATGGAACTCTCCTCGTTATATTCACTACTGTTGGTTAATAACACTGATTCGTAGTCACCAATCTTAGTTTGTACCATATCCACAAAATATTGAGGATATAATCTACTATAATTTCCTTGTTTATAGAATTGTATTTTGTCCGTCCAATCCAAGTGTTCCTGCCTGAATTCCTCTTTATTATTTTCAGACATCCATCTTAAGTCTGTTTCACCGTATAACCTCAACTCAGTATACATTCTAATGTGGTCGGCAAATGTCCAAGTATCTAAAGAACCTTCAATATAAACTTTTTTGAATATAGAATATACTCTTCTTAGTTCTTCAACACTAATAACAGATTTGAATTCAGGTAAAATATTAGTTTGGGCTGCAGTTGTTGAATTCAATAATTCTGTAATAATTTCATCATCTTGATTTAACCAATCGTCTCCAAACAGTTGTCTAGCGTGTTGGTACAATGCAATATTTAATCCTCTACAAGTGTGTAGAGACTTCTTCAACCTCTTACCTGAAATTTTTTGTACCGTCATGAAAGCATCCACCAACTTGTTACCGTTTTTCTTAAGGACCTTTCTAATTTCAGGTCCAATCAAATGTTGGGTAAATACTTGGAAGTTATTTGGGTATTTTATTTGTCTTTTGTTTAAATAAAATCTGAACAACCTTTGATTAAAATCTAATTTCTCGAAGTCATCTCTATTGTCTATCTCAAACATAAATTTAGAAACAGCTTCCATCGCAACATTAGACACTTCATTTTTGTCCGAAACATAAGAGTTAACTACATTCTTAATCATAGACTTTATTGAACTAATTGGGTCGTTAGCAAAAAAGTTTCGTCTAAGTTTCTTCTTACACTTTATCTTCTTTTGATATTCTCTTAGATACCCTGAATAAACATCTCCAGTCTTTGTATTAACACTAATGTAATCAACATTCCAAGACACCTTGAACCATGTGTTACCCGCTCTTCTATTTCTAAAACCGTGAAATAATTTCAAGGTAACTTTATCACCTACCCTTTCAACAACAACCATGGCATGCATCTTGGTAACCGTACACATTGGGTTACCGTAGTTTTCAAGATAAGACTCTTGGTCAGTAGTTGTTTTTTTAATAAGAAATAGAGGATGTTTTTTTGTTGGAGGGTCAGATTTATGAATTATTAACCCATCACCGAACAAATCATCCATATCCATTATTGGATTTAAATGCCCACCCCCAATAGGATTTTGTTCGTGGTGTGAAACGCAATTAAATGTTTCGAAGTTTTTTTTAAATATCTCTACTTTCATTCATCAAATATAGTTAAAATTAAAATGGAGGACAATGTCCCCCACAAATGTACGAATAAAAATTCGAACTATAATTTTAATTTAATGAATAATTTCCGAATGGAGTATTAACGATTAACTTTTCAATGGTTAAGTCTTGATACCTTGAGTCATTTAAGATTTCACCGATTGTTTTAGGTTCAGATGTTTCTTTTTTAACTTTCTTAGTCTTACCGTGTATTTCAGCACAGATTATAACTATTTGATTTTTGGTTAAATTAACCTCTTCACCCTTTTCGTAGTTTTGGATGGCAACTTCACGAAGTTTAGAGTAGAACTCCTCCTCTTTGGTTTTTGGAACCAAGTTGAGAAGGTCGTTCGGATTTTCTCTGAAAAACTTAATGATGTTATTCATGTATATTTCAACATCAACACTCATAGTATATTAGTTAGTTGTTAAACAATTAGTCTTCTTGAAGGTCCCACATACCTCCACCCATGTCAGTTCCTTTTGCCTTGATAGACGCGGGTACTTCCACGTTATTACTTCCTTTTAAGTTTAAGAAGTATAGGTTAGGTAAGTCAGCAATACACTCAGGAATTGTTCTTAACTCAGGGTTGTTAATCAACGCTAAGAATCTCAATTTAGGTAGTGTACAAATTGATTCAGGGATAGATGTAATACAGTTATCCAATAGAATCATATTCAAGTCTTTGAATCTTCCAATCTCTTCAGGGATAGTGATAGTAACGTTTTGGTTATTATTACCTCTGTTTTGAATTTGGAATTCTTTTAATGATTCAGGTAAACTTCCAATTAAGTCATCTAATCCGTAAAGAGCGATGAACTTACCGATTGCTCCATGACTGAAACTATCAATAACCAATTTCTCTCCACCAACAGTAAGACCTTTAGCGAACTCAGGTTTGAAGAATGATTTTAACTCTTGCATTGGTCCGTTTAATAACTGAACCAAATCTTGTTGACGGTCATCCTTATCCATGAACTGATTCGATGGGAAGTGGAATTGGTAACGAGTCTTAGGTAATCCTGTCATAGGTGATACATCTGTATCATTAGGATTGAATACCACATATAATGGACCGTCCTTAATGTATCTATCAAACCATGATGCTCCAGGTGCAGATGTACACCATCTTGTTTCTTGGTTATTACCTCCATAGAAACATGCCGCCTCTTTACCTACAACACCCTTG
>OCVQ010002098.1_pt1 | contig 13738 bp, 16 predicted proteins | sample 1539061 | NCBI WGS metagenome assembly OCVQ01 (sample SAMEA3355526, study PRJEB22509) | marine metagenome | biome: marine; feature: river plume; material: water | place: USA | collected 2010-08-08 | depth 0.5 m | reverse complement strand
ATTATATAATGGTTTAACAGAAACATTTAACTGGATTAATAAACAAGTAAATAAATAAGATGTATAAAGTAGTACATAAGCCTTGGGGTAAAGAAGAGTGGTTAGAATTAAATGATGCTTATTGTTATAAAAGAATTTATATCAATGCTGGTTATAAAACATCATATCAATACCATCAATTTAAAAAGGAAACCAATTATATTATTGAGGGCACAGCTGAAGTATGGTTAGAAAATGATGAGGGTGTAGTTGAAAAGAAAATAATGAAAGGTGGAGAGTTCTTTAATGTAACACCTCCTAAAAAACATAGAGTAATAGCTATTACAGATATCATTTTACAAGAAGTATCTACACCACACGTAGATGATGTGTTTAGAATTGATGATGAGTTTCATAGAGCCGATGGTAAAGTAGAAGCTGAACATAAAACACCAGCTGTATTAGTATTAGCTGCAGGTTTAGGTTCTCGTTTAGGTAATTTAACTAAAAATATAAATAAAGCAATGTTACCAATCAATAACAAAGCTATTATATCTTATATTATAGAGAAATTTCCTAAAGAATATGAATTTATAGTTTGTTTAGGCTATAAAGGTGAAGAATTAAAACAATATTGCCAATTAGCATACCCAGACTATAACTTTACATTTGTTAATATTGATAAATACGAAGGTGAAGGTTCAGGACCAGGTTATTCATCATTACAATGTAAGCAATATTTACAACGTCCATTCTACTTTGTAGTAGCGGATTGTATTATTGATTCTAAAATGCCTCACTTAGATGGTAACTGGTTAGGTGTTTATCCTACAGCTTATCCTGAAAAATATTCTACATTACAATTAGATAAAGACGATAATGTAACATCATTTGTAAATAAAAGTACTGAGGGTTATGATAATGCCTTTATTGGTTTAGCTAGTATATGGGATTATGAGATATTTTGGAGTGAATTAGAGACTAATATGAAAAGTGGAGAAATAGTATCTGCATTTGAAGATATATTTAAATACTCTGGTTTTAAAGCCAAACATTTAAAATGGTTAGATACAGGTAATTTAGATGACTTAAATAGAACTAAAGAACATTTTAATGATAATCCTTTATCATTATATAAAGTAACAGATGAAATTACTTATAAAGCAAATAAATTCATTAAGTTTGTCCCTAATAAAGATATTAACAAAAATAAATCAGAACGTGCTGAAGCATTAAAAGATTCAATACCATCTGATTTTGTTTCTACAGATAATTTTATCAGCTATAATTGGGAACCAGGTAATACATTATACCATTATGATTCAAGTTACATCTATAATAAATTCTTAGAAAAATTAAGATCTAATATTATTAGAAGTGAAAAATATCATGGTGATAAAGAGTTATTTGATAAATTCTACGGTGTTAAAACTAGAGATAGAGTAGAGGCATTTTTAGAAAGATTTAGTCCTGAATATTTTACTCAAAAGTACAATATTAATGGTAAGCAATATAAATCAATGGATTCTATACTAGGACAATATGATACAGATATATTTTATGATAACCCACTTTATACATTATTTCATGGTGATTTACAATTTGATAATATACTTTGGAATAACACAACAAATAAATTCACATATATCGATTGGAGAGAATCATTTGGTGGGTCAACAAAAGGTGGCGATATTTACTACGATCTAGCTAAATTATACGGTGGTACTATTATTCCTTACAATATGATGAAGGAAGAAGATGCTGTTGAATTAGTAGAAGGGTCTACAGTAGTAAAATATGATTATTTTGTTAGTGAAGATTTATATGAATTTAGAGAATATTATAAAGATTGGATTATTGAAAATGGATTTGATTTAGATAAAGTAAAATTAATAACTGCTATAATATTCTTAAATATGTCTCCTCTACATGATGAGAAGTTTGCAAAAATGTTATGGTTTAAAGCAATCGAATTACTAAGTGAACACTATAAATAAAGATACAAAAATATATGGCTCGTTTTCCTCTAACCCAGGGAATAACGGCTGTGTGTTTTTTAATACTAAATTCCAAGAAAATAACGTAAATGCTATTTATAAGTCATTTTATTCAGATGATATTAGAACATCAGTAATAGCTGCTAAAACATTAGGATTTGGTGGGTTTGCTGTTAGTATGCCCTTTAAAGTAGAAGTGTTAAAATATATTAATGAAGTTGATTTTCCCACTAAAGTAATTGGTGCTGCTAATACTATTGTAAACAATAATGGTTTTTTAAAAGCATTCAACACTGATTGGTTAGGTGTTTATAATTACTTATTACCCAACAAACCTGAACATTTATATATTTTAGGTAATGGTGGTTTTGGTAAAGCAGTAGAATATGCTTGTATTCAATTAAATATACCTTGCAGATTTATTCTTAGAGCAGAATGGTATAAAGTACCTGATTTAGAAGGAACTATATTTAATGCTACTCCAATAGATGTAGAGGTAAAAGGAACATTAATTGATGGTAGACCATTTACTAAGGATGGTAAGGCAATAGCTGCTTTACAAGCTGAAGAACAATATAAAATCTATACAAAATGGATATAAAGTATTTTATTGGACCAATGTCTAAAAACATTGTTGATGCTATAGTTGAATTCTGTACTAATACGGGTAATATTATAGGTTTAATTCCTTCACGTCGCCAAGTAGAATGGGATGGGGGTTATGTTAATAATTGGACTACAGAGGAATTTAGTAAATATGTTACTATATTACCACTACAACGTGATCATAGTGGTCCTGGACAAGGTAATAATGATGATGATGGATATAAATCATTAGCTTACGATGCTAAGCATTTACAATTAATTCATATTGATCCTTGGAAAAAATATCCTGATTTTGCTGAAGGTTTAAAATGGACTGCTAATATGATTGAGTATTGTGATCGTATAAATTCTAATATAGTATATGAAATAGGAACTGAAGAAGCAATTAGACCATTTGAGGCAGAAGAATTAGAAAGACTAATTATAGCTCTTAAACAAGAATTAATACCAGGAATCTTTAATAAAATAAAATATTTAGTAATACAATCAGGAACATCTCTTAAAGGTACTAATCAAACAGGTAATTATGATTCTAATCGTTTAAAGGAAATGGTTGCTGTAGCTAGAAAATACAAATTAATTTCTAAAGAACACAATGGAGATTACATCCCAGTAGAAACAATTAAAGAAAAATTTAATTTAGGATTAGATTGTATAAACATTGCTCCTGAATTTGGCTTAATAGAAACCCAAACATATCTTGATGAAATAAAAAATAGTAGTTTACTTGATAGATTCTGGCAGATATGTTATAATTCTAAAAAATGGGTTAAATGGGTTAATCCTGGATTTGATCCTTATTACAATAAAGAACAATTAATTAAAATTAGTGGACACTATGTACTTTCATACCCTGAATTTATTTTAGATATTAAATCACAATTTCCAGGTATAGATGAGAAAGTAAAAGCTAATGTCACTAAAAAATTAAATCAATTATATGGATACGAGGCCTAAAACAATTTTATGTGATATAGACGGAACGTTAGTATATCACGAAATCCCTGCTTGTAATACATCACCAATGGATAACCTAATGGAACTACCAGGTACTATTAAAAAATTATCTGAATGGGATGCTAAAGGATATAACATTATTCTAATTACAGGTAGAAAAGAATCAATGAGAAAAGCTACTGAAGAACAATTAGCTAGATTAGGTGTATTCTATGATCAATTAATTATGGGTATAGGTGGTGGAGATAGAATATTAATTAATGATAATAAACCTGATGGTAGAGAAACAGCATTTGCTATTAATTTAGAACGTAATAAAGGTATCGATGATATTATTCTGTAACACATTCATTACTGAATCAAAACCCGCTGGGAAAGGACATGTAGTTAGAGATAACTTAAAATCCTTTAATAATTTAGATATATTCAAATATTCATTAGCTAGTTTAGCTATTGCTTATGATTGGAGTAAAGTGATATTAAAAATATCATTAGACGACTGTTATAAACACAGAAAAGATGAATTGGAACAATTTATCAAAGATAACTTTAGTCAATTTAATTTAGTTTTAACTTGGCAGAGAAGTGAGTATCAAAATGATTGGAAACGTGATTATGAATTGTTAGATGATAATTTAATTTGGTTTTATTGTAATCATGATCATATATTTTTTGATTCATCTAAAGATTATTTAGCTGAATTAGTTGATGAAATAAAAGATGAGGAATTATGTTCATTACAATTCTCTCATTGGTCTGAAAATATTAGAACCGCTAAGAAAAATCCTAAATATAATATTAACGATAATTATATCTCATTTGAATCTACTAACTTTGATAGTATTCAGATTATAACTAAAGAATTATACCGCAGATGGTGGTTTGAAGGTGAATTTAATCATGTTAAATTAGGTAGACCTGATTTCTTTGGAATTGGGTTAGCTGAACTTAAACCTATGCCTATACATAAGGTAATAGTACCATTTAAAGAAATATGTCGACATTTTGATGGCTACCAACATATCCAACCAGTTATAGATAATAATCAATGCCCTGCAATTGATATCCCAATTGGATTCTTTGAAAACGATATTAAAATTAGATATGGTTATGATGATTATAAGGAAGGATGGACTAACATAAATCCAAAAACTATTAATTATTACGCCTACGATACAATAGGAACTGATTATAAATTTACACTGAATGATTTACCATTAATTTGGAAAGATAAAACATCAGTTATAGATTCAAATATAAAAGCAGATGATGATGAAATAGTTCAACATCGTTTAAAGGCAATATTTGATATGGTTTCAACTTCTCCATACTTTAAAATTGATGAAGAAGTAATAAATGCAATATTCAACAAATACTTAAAAAACTTTAATTATAAAATAGATGCTTAAAATTTTCTCAAACTTTATTCCAATTGGAGATTTCTTAACAGGAATGAATGATACATCAGGTAGTACTGATTTTTATCGTAATGGTAATGATGATTTAAAATATAAATCAATCTCATTATTCAATGATCATCCAGGTAATGAACACCAATTATCATTAAATGATGTTAATATCCTAATGATAATGGAACCAAATCAACTATTTAATTTACATAATTATGCTATTCAAAATTATAATCAATATAGTGCTATATTAACTTGGGGTCAAGATATATTAGATAATTGTCCTAACGCTGTATTCCACCCTATGGGTATTAGCTGGTTAGATAAAGAATATGTTGATGATGTAAATAATAGAGAAAAACGATTTGAAGTATCATTTTTATGTGGTGGTAAAGAAAAAATTGAAGGCCATCATTTAAGACATAGATTACATAAGCGTGAAAACGAAATTACTATTCCTAAACAATGGTATTACACTTTACCTGACTATGATTATAATGAAGGTAATCACACCATTAAACAATATGAAGGACAAACACCAGGGTCTGAAAAGAAAAGATTATGGAAAAGTATGTTTACTATTGGTGTTGAAAACTCATCAAATAAAGGTTACCATACAGAAAAAATTATTGATGCTTTCTTATCTAAAACGTTTCCTATCTATTGGGGTTGCCCAAATTTAGAAGAATTAGGATATGACCCAAATGGTTTTATTTATTGTAAAGATGAAAATGAAATTATTGAGGCTGTTAATAAATTAACACCTGAATTATATGCTGAAAGAAAAGAAGCAATAAATTATAACTATGAATTAGCTAAATATTATGCTAATTTAATGGGTAGAACTAGAGATATGTTAGTTCAATTAGTTGAAGCTAATAACCTACCTGATGATCAATTTGCATCTCAAGAAGGTGAAGATAAATGGATTGTTAAAAATTTAAAATTACCTGAAAATGGTACATTCTTAGATATTGGTGCTTGTTATCCAATTACAATCTCAAATACATATCACTTTGAAACATTTAAAGGATGGAATGGTTTAGCAATTGAACCAGATCCTACCTATTATAAACTATTTAGTGAAGCTAGAAAATGTATAGTTGAAAATGTAGCTATACACCCTACTGAAACAGAAATGTGGTATAAACCATTAAATAATCTTGTAGAGTCTAAAGATGAGGATTCAATTAGAGTTGAATGTGCTAGATTAGATGACTTATTAGAAAAACATAACATTACTAAAGTTGATTTAATTTCAATTGATGTTGAAGGGTATGAAGAACAAGTATGGTCTAGTTTTGATTATAAAAAATATTCACCTGAAGTAATGATTGTTGAACATACAGAAATGGGACAATATAATGATGGGTTTGCTAAAAAATTATTAAATGATCCTGATTATGAATTAGTACATGCTACTCCTTTAAATTTCATTATTGCTAAAAAAGGACTTAAAAAATGAAAATAGGATGCCTAATAGCACAAGTTACTCTTCCTGGAAATAACTTTACAATAGAGGGAGTTGACCAATCTAGATATGATGGATTAGCTCAATGCTCTGTTAATAGCTTTAAAAAATTCCACCCTGAAGTAGAATTACATTACGTTAATGATTCTAACCTTTCAGAATATTATGAAAAATATTTTAAAAGCTTTGAATTAGTTGATCATATTGGAATAGTAAGATATATGTTAGCTTATGACATAATGTTACAAAACAAATATGATAAGTTAATAATTTTAGGATGTGATACAATTACGTGTGATAAAATGGATGAATTTATTAATAATAATGAAGACATTTTAGCAACATTAAATTATCCATGTCAAGAGTCAACTGATTATTGGACAACACCTTATTTTGAAGTATCACCTGGTGTTTATGACCACGGAAATATAAATGCAGATGTAGTTTGTTTTAACAATCCAGATGCTTTAAAAAAAGTTATTGAATTATCTATAGAACACTACACATACTTTGCAGAACAAGGAGCATTAAACGAATTAGCTTGGGTTGATAAATCATATTCAGTTAAAATAGTTGATTTTCCTTATCCAACAAGTCCAGTAGTATATAATGCTCGCTCTAAAGGTGTGTTTGGTACTAATATGATTGTAAATGGGGTATTAGCTAAACATGGTCCTTTAGATGGACAACCATCTCCATTAAAGTATTTCCGTGTTGATAATAATAAATTATATACAGGTGATAATAAACAAGTTAAATGTTTTCACTTCATAGAGGGATTAGGTGGACGTTCAGATAAAGAATTTAATACAATCATGAATGATTTTAAATATAAATGGTTCAACGCGGAAACAATTAAATTCTTTAAAGAACAATGTGGATGTTCAGAATTCTTTAATTAAATTTAGTGTATGCAAGAAATATTAAAATTAGTAGATGAGTATATTCAGAAGAAACATTCTGAAAAGTCGTGGACCGCAGGTAAAGACTGGGTTCAATATGCAGGACCATATTTCGATTCATCGGAATACATGGCTGCTGTTAAATCGTTATTAGGCGAATGGTTAGTGTTAGGTGCAGATGCGATTAAGTTCGAACGTAAATTTCCTAAATTATTCGGTAAAGAGTATGGTTTATTAACGAATAGCGGTTCAAGTGCTAATCTGTTAATGATGGCTGCTATGACCTCTAAACGCGGTTATAATCTGCCCAAAGGAACGAAAGTAATTACTCCTATAGCTGGTTTCCCAACTACTGTAGCACCAATTATCCAATTAGGATTAGTCCCTATATTCGTTGATATCGAGCTTGAAACATTAAACCTCGATTTAGATCAAGTTGAACAAGCGTGCATTAATAACCCCGACGCTAAAATCATTACGTTCGCCCACGTATTAGGTAATCCACCAAACATGAATCGCTTGATGGCGATTGTTGAAAAATATAATTTAATATTATTAGAAGACTGTTGCGATGCATTAGGTTCTACATTTGAAGGTAAACCATTAGGATCATTTGGTAAAATGGCTAGTTGTTCATTCTACCCAGCTCACCATATTACAATGGGTGAAGGTGGATTTGTAGCAATGAATGATCAAAACACAGAACGTATTGTTCGTAGTTTTAGAGAATGGGGTAGAGGATGTTATTGTGTTGGTAAACAAAACTTATTAGAAAACGGTACTTGTGATTGTCGTTTTAATAATTGGTTACCTTCATTACCAAACGATATATTTGATCACAAATACGTTTATGAGGAAATAGGATATAATATGAAACCAATTGAATTACAAGCATCAATAGGTTTAGTTCAAATGGAGAAATTAGAAGAAATAGGTATTAAACGTAAAGAAAATTATAAAAACTTATTCCAAGCATTTAGTAAATATAAACAATATTTCCAGTTACATGAAGCACAACCAGGAGCTGATGTTGATTGGTTTGCATTTCCAATAACAGTTAAAGATGGTACTCCATTTAAACGTTCTGATATTTGTAAGTTCTTAGAGGCAAATAAAATACAAACACGTCCTTACTTTGCAGGTAATATTATGTTACAACCTGCTTATACACACTTAATGGATTCTAAAGAGGTAATTGAAAAATATCCTGTAGCTAGAAAAGTTACAACTGATACATTCTTCTTAGGTACATCACCTGTTATTAATAAAGAAAAGACAGATTATATAGAAACAATTTTAGATAAATTCATTAACCAATTATAATGAAAGTAGTATACATAACTGGATGTTTAGGATTTATAGGTTCGCATGTCACTAGACTATGCTTAAATCAAGGATGGTATGTAAGAGGTATTGATAAATGTACTTATGCCGCTAATCTTAATTTACTAACAGAATTTCATGAATATGATAACTTTGAATTTGAAAACGAAGATATTAATGATATAAAATTCTTATATGAATGCGATTATGTAATTAATACTGCTGCTGAAACGCACGTTGGAAATTCAATATCTAATAGCGATGTATTTGTTAAATCAAATATTGATGGTGTTCATAATTTACTTAATTTAATTAAAAATTACAGACACGAATCATCTAAATTACCTACATTATTACATTTTAGCACTGATGAGGTATATGGTGACATTGAAGAAGGAGCTCATACAGAAACAGATTTATTAAAACCATCTAACCCATACTCAGCAACTAAAGCTGCTGCTGATATGTTAGTATTAGCTTGGGGTAGGACATATAATTTACCTTATGTTATTGTTAGACCAACTAACAACTATGGAGAAGGACAATATGTTGAAAAGTTAATTCCTAAAACGTGTAAATACTTAAAATTAGATAAAAAAGTACCTTTACATAATAATGGAACACCAATTAGAAACTGGTTACACGCTCATGATACAGCTAGAGCTATAATTACCATTATTAACAAAGGAGTTAAAAATGAAATTTACAATATAGCAGGTGGGTTTGAACAATCAAATTACGATACTGTTGCTAAAGTTATTAAAGTATATAATGGTGGTGATATAGAAAATTATCTTGATTTAACTTATTCTAGAATAGGCCAAGATGTTAGATATGCTTTAGATGACTCTAAATTAAAAGCACTAGGTTGGAGGCCAGTTGTAAGCTTTGATGATACATTACCTTTAATAGTTGAATATTATAAAAATAGATTCATATGGTAAATAAAGAAGAATTAATTTCTTTTGAAACTAAAATTGGAAATTTATTTAATGAAGGTAAAATAAAAGCCCCTATTCATTTATATTCGGATAACGAAGATGAGATGATAGAAATTTTTAAAGACATTGATGTAGAAAATGATTGGATATGTTGCACTTGGAGAAACCATTATCAAGCATTATTGAAAGGTATTCCTCAAGAAGTATTAATTGAAAGAATAATAAATGGTAAGTCAATGGTTATGAACTTACCTGAATATAAATTTATATGTAGTTCAATTGTAGGTGGAATACCTTCAATAGCTGCAGGTATAGCATTTGCTATTAAATTACAAAATAAAAATAACCACGTATGGTGTTGGGTTGGAGATATGAGTGCTGAAACAGGAGCATTTCATGAAGCTTACAAATATGAGTGCTGAAACAGGAGCATTTCATGAAGCTTACAAATATAGCTTAAATCATAACTTACCAATTACATTTATTGTAGAAGATAATAAAAAATCAGTATGTACTCCAACTCCAGATATTTGGGGTAGGACTCAACCATACTATTTGGAATCTGAATATACTGAAGGTATATTGAAACAAAAGAATTTATATTATTACCAATATACAAATGAAAAATATCCTCATGCAGGTGCAGGAATGAGGGTTCAATTTTAATATTATGAAATATTTTGATGAGTTAAAAAGTGCAATGAGCCTATTAGCTAGTCACCCTAAAACGGTGTTTATTGGACAGGCTGTAGAATACGAAGGAACAGGATTATATGACTCATTAAAACATCTTCCTAGTGAAAAAACTATTGAATTACCTGTAGCTGAATATTTGCAAAGTGGTTTAGCAAATGGAATGGCTATTGAAGGGATGATCCCAGTATCTACTTACCCTAGATGGAATTTTTTATTAATGGGAACTGATCAAATAGTAAACCATTTAGATAAATTTAGTATAATGTCTAGTGGCAAATGTACTCCTAAAGTTATTATTAGAGTAGCTGTAGGCAGCGAATCACCAGTTGACCCACAATGTCAACATAAAGGTAATTTTACTGAGGCCTTTAGAAATATGACTAAAACTTTAGACATTATAGAACTACACAAACCTGAAGATATATTACCTTCTTATTTAAGAGCACTTAATAGAACAGATGGTAGGAGTACTATATTAGTTGAATTTGCTGATTACTGTAAAACTAAATAAAATGACTTTAAAAAAACGAATAGCAGAAATTGCTTATAAAAATAAATTAGGACATCTAGGAAGTTACTTTTCCAGTGTTGGAATTATAGATGAAATCTATTCTAAAATGGATAAAGATGATATATTCATCTTATCTTCAGGACATGCTGCTTTAGCTTTGTATGTTTGTTTAGAAAAATATAAAGGGCAAGATGCCGAAGCATTGTTTCTTAAACATGGTGGTCATCCTCATAGAGATGAAGAATGTAAAATTTATTGCTCTACAGGATCATTAGGTTTAGGTTTATGTATTGCTTTAGGTAGAGCAGTAGCTAATCCAAAAAGAAAAGTTCATGTGTTAGTTAGCGATGGTGAATGTGCTGAAGGTAGTATTTGGGAAGCCTTAAAAACAATTAAAGAAGAAGGTATTAATAACTTAGAAGTTCATGTTAATATAAATGGATATGCTGCTTATAAAGAAGTAGATGCATTATATCTTGAACAAAGATTAAAAGCATTCTTACCAAAAATTAAATTACATCATACTAACGTAGAACAGTATTCATTCTTAAAAGGATTAAATGCCCACTACCACGTAATGGATGAAAAAAATTATAATGAAGTTTTAAATTCAAACAATGACTAGAAAATTATTTGCACAATTATTACTTGATGAGATGGCTGTTAATGATAACATCTATCTTATTACAGGTGACTTAGGATATGGTTTGTGGGATAAAATTAAAGATACCTTTCCAGATAGATTCTATAATGTAGGTTCATCTGAAATGGCTATGATGGGTATGGGGATAGGTTTAGCGATGGATGGCAAAATTCCATTTGTATATTCAATTACACCTTTTGCTATTTACAGACCATTTGAAATGATTCGTAATTATTTAAATCATGAAAAAATACCTGTAAATATTATTGGTGGTGGTAGAGATCAAGATTATGGTTATTTAGGATTTTCACATTGGGCTGAAGATGATAAAAAAATTATGACTCAATTTAATAATATTGCTAATGCTTGGCCTGAAACTGAAGAGCATCTACAAAAATGTATGGACTACTGCCTAGAACGAGCAGCCCCAGTATATATAAATTTAAAACGATAATGAGAATATTAATTACAGGCTCAAATGGTTATATAGGTAAATCATTATATAATGCTTTAAAAGATAAATATGATGTAACAACAATTACTAGAAATAGTTTTGATTTAATAGATGCCGTTGCTATGTCTAAATTTTTTGAAAGTCGACGTCCCTTTGATACAGTATTACATTGTGCGGTAGAAGGTGCTGCTAACCCACGAGATACAAATTGGAGTATTGCTGATATCAATTTAACAATGTATTATAATTTACTTAAATTTAAACAATATTACAGTAAATTAATACATTTTGGCTCTGGAGCTGAAACTCACCTTCCAGATACACCTTATGGGTATAGCAAAAAGGTTATTGCTAAGTCTATCTTAAATCAAGATAACTTTTATAACATTAAAATATTTGGAGTATTTGATGAAAATGAATTAGATACTAGATTTATTAAGGCTAGTTTAAAACGATATATAGCTAAAGAACCAATTCAAATCCATCAAGATAAAATAATGGATTTCTTCTACATGCAAGACTTAGTTAATGTGTTAGAATATTATATGAGTAAAAAAAATCCACCTAAAGAATTTGATTGTGCTTATAATGAATTTTATTCGTTAAAAAATATAGCAGATATTATTAATACTTTAGATGAATATAAGGTTGAAATTAATATTGAAAAAGAAGGTAGAGCTATGTATAAATCTAATTATCGTAGCGTGTTAGCAGTTGATTTGATTGGGTTAGAACAAGGCATTAAACAAGTATATAATAAATTAAAATGAACGTTAAAATAAAAATGCATTATATGCCTTGGGAAGTAGACTATGCTCTACTTTCATTTATGCAACTTAAAAAGTCATCACTAAATTTGTATCCTGAGGATAAAATATACTTTTATATTGGTTTAAACTTATCGTCTCATATTATTAATTGGAATGAATCTAAATTACCTAAAGAATATTTTATTAATAAGTTTAATGCTGCTCTTAAAATGTTAGATTGGGCTGAAGATGTAAATGTTATTATATACGAGAAAGATGAGTTATGGGGTCATTTAGATTTAGAAAGAACACAAATAGAACCTCATATTGATTACTATATGTCAATTTGTCCTGATATGTGGTTTCATGAATATACTTTATTCTATATTTTAGAAGCAACTAAACAAATTAAAGACAAATACTTTATTATAACTCCAGAAATCCATAAATTATGGGATTGGACGTGGGATGAATTAGTAAATGAAAATTATAAAGATGTCTCTTATGAAGATTGGAATAAATCAAATATATTTGAAATACAATCTAGAGCACTAGGTGAACCATATGTAGAACAAATATCACGCTTTAAATATGCTGGTTGGTTTGATTTATATAGTAAAGACTTTATGGAATTAATTCCAATACCTGATGACTGGAAAGGATACGGCCCTTGGGATTATTATAGTATGTTAGTATCAGATATAGCTGTTAAAAATGGTATTGATATTAAAGAATATGTTTTAAGAAATCAAATCATATTCGAATACCACCCAAACAAAGAAGATAAAGGTAACTTTGCAGATTACTACAAAGACTTACTTTCACTAAATAAAATAGAAAATCAAAGGCAAGTTGTCGAATCAAAATTCCCTCATTATATTGAACAATGGACAAACAAAAATATATGATAAAATTTATAATTACTACAACAATTAATTCACCAACAATTGCAACTCTTAAATTTATTGAGATTGCTAAACGTGATGGGTGGAAATTTGTAGTAGTAGGTGATACTAAAACACCACATGAAGAATATGAAAAGCTAGATTGTATTTATCTTGATCCAGATAAGCAAGCTGAAATGTATCCTGAATTAAGTG
>OCVQ010002097.1_pt1 | contig 13749 bp, 15 predicted proteins | sample 1539061 | NCBI WGS metagenome assembly OCVQ01 (sample SAMEA3355526, study PRJEB22509) | marine metagenome | biome: marine; feature: river plume; material: water | place: USA | collected 2010-08-08 | depth 0.5 m | reverse complement strand
TTATAATGTATTTTATATCTTTTATAAATTATTGAAGTATTCTATATGTGCGGTTAGAGTACGTTCTAGAAGTGCATCCATTTCTGATACATCTAATTTATCTAATAAATATAATACTTGATTAATATCTTTAATATTATGTAAATCAGCACCACTTATACATTTAACATTTAAGTTTACTATATTTTTTGTAGTTACAACATGTAAATCTTTTATAACCGATCTGCAATGGCATTCAAAAGTTCTTTCTGAAAAATCTATTCGTTCCAATATTTCTTTTTCTTTCAATACAATCTTATTGCAGCCTACTATCCCCCCCGTAAATTCAGTCGTGAATTTATTAAGTATAAAACTATGTTTTTTGTCCCAATACGGTTGAGCTTGTTTATCATATTGACAATTACGATAACCTTTCCACCATACATTGTCGGCTGAAGTTAAGTTTATATTCATGCCATTTTTATATGGAATAAGTCCTACTATATTTTTTCCATCATAATAATCTCCTATACCATATATTTGAGGAACATTCGCATTATAGTTGTTTATTAAATTAAGAAAAAAACAATCGCTAACAAAGTCATTTGAACCAGCAACTAATAATACATCATAATCGCTGCTTATTGCTAAATTAACACCAAACCGCACCTTTCCACCCAACATTATGATTTTCTGCTCTGTTGTAGATTCTAATAATCCGGGTTGTTCAAATTCATAATAACTGTCTTTAAAATATTTATCAACAATCGATTTTGACATCTCATTTTCGGAACCTACAAAATAGTATTTAAAATAGATTTGAGTGTTAAATTTCTCTGTAATATTATTATAATGGATTAATATTTTATGAGTCAAACTGACACGATCAATATCGTTATTCCATAAATAAACTGGCATAAATATATTTATTTTTAGTCTATTTTGCATTTGCGCTTTTATAGTATATATCTATATCTTTTTTAATATATTTATTTATATTTTGTATATCCACGCAACCACTATTATATATCTTTCGTAAAACTGTGTCATCGTTGACATTTATGTATGCTGGTAATTTACGAGAATTCAACCGATGAATTACATTGTTTATATTTATATAATACGGAAATACGTGTTTAACAATAGTTGAATTGCTTGCAATCATTGAATATTGTCCAATAACGATTTTTTGATTTATTACAGTTCGCATGCCTATATTTGCGCCGTTTTTTATATCTACATTTCCACCAACCATTACTCCCGGATATATTGTTACATTATCGTCTATATTAATATCGTGTCCTATATCTATAGCTCCCAGCAATTTATTATTATTTCCTATTATCGGTCTGTTATCTAATCCCGCCTGTATTCGCACATTATTATGTATATAATTATTATCCCCGATTGAAACGCCCTTAAATAATTCAAGATTATATTCATACGATTTTCGTTTTGCACAAGATGGAATATCTCCAATCTTACATTCTGGATATATATAGTTATTATCCCCGATAACTGTATTTGGATGTAATATTGTATTTCCATATATTTTATTATTTTCGCCTATTTTAACATTATTGCCTATTACTACTTCTGGTGATATATAATTGTTTTTACCTATTTCAATATTACTCCTATATATTATATTTTTTAACCGCCTTGTTATATGATATTTTGAAAAAAACATATTGTATATTCCTTTATACGTTACTTTCGTTTATATTCTTCATATAAGAAGACACTTTTTCATATACATATAACCCAATCACCGTGTTAAGATAAGATTTAATTAACGGATATTTTATACCACTATATATTTTTTTAAATTTCAGTGTAGATATTTCAGCTGCTAAATAACGATTAACTATGGTATCAACCGGATATGTTATGCAGAGTATAACACTAGTGGAACACATTGATATTACATATTCATTGATTTGGTTTTTTATTGCATAATCATAACTATTCAAAAATATAGACGAACCTATAAAAGATTTTGCAGTTATTGCAAATAATATACCGGTTTTTGTTGTTGTTTTTAGATTTACTTTGTTCGTATTAAAATTATGTTTCAATAACATTAGTGTATACGGAACAGTTATGAATGAGGTAATAATGGAACTATAAAATTCGCCTCCTTTATCTTTATATTGGTTATAAATTCCAAACTGAACTGTTCTTTCAACTGTGCTTTTTATTAGAGTTAGATGTAGATTTTTAAACATTTTATATTCTCCGTTATATTGCAGCTGACTATTAATTTTTTTTATTTCAAACATGTGACTCATAAATCCACGAGACAATCCCATACAAAATCCGGGTGTATAATTACGCAACCATTGTTTCGTATCTTCATTCATATTACCTTATAATTGAAATATATTTATATTTCATCTTTTTATCGATTGCGATGCTATATAATAAAAATATGTACACATTTTTATTATTTTGTTTAGTTATGTTGTCTCGGTTTAAATATCCTATGGTATATATATAAAATGTGGGAAAAATATAATTTATTGAATATATTTACCAAAGAACATAATTTATTGTCACTTTCGTGCATAGACTACAACGACAGTAATATAAATACACAACTATGCGTTTGTTATAATATTCACGACTCAACCGATCTTTCTTTATGTATACCAGACCTTATTATTTACGACATTCCAAATATGAATATTGACTATAATAATGTATCTTTTAAACTGTTTGATAATTTTAAAACACAATATATAAATTATGGGAACAACATTACGCATTCAACTCCCAAAGCATGTTGGTTTGGTAATTTATATTTGTATCATTCTGAAAATGCTGCAAGCTGCATTCAACAGTTATTTAAGTTAACTGACCACCATACAAATTTAATTAGCTGTAATAATATTATTCAAAGCAATATGGATGATTTTCGATATAATATATTAGCAGCAGACTTTACTATTGAATATATGATGTCGTTTAAATATTTTATCTATATTAATACTGATATATTTTCCGGAATTCTCAAATGGTTATTAATGTCCAACAGACCGGTATTATTAGTTGAATCACAGATTGGCGAATATTATCTGAATGAACTTATACCATATAAACACTATATACCGGTTAATCGCGACTTGTCTAACTTAATTCAACAAATCGAACGTTTAAATACTGACATTTCTTTGTGTGATTATATTGCTAAGAATGCGTTTGAATTTATTAATAACGAATTTAATCATAGCAATATTCTATCTAGAATCACTAATTGCAATCGTGATATACACACTGATGTTAACTATAAATCTATTAATCAAATACATTTTACATTTGACGACGGCCCACATCCGGTATTTACTCCTATTTTGCTTGATATTTTATCTGAATATAACTCTAAATGCACGTTTTTCGTGTTAGGCACATGTGTGGAACAATATCCCGATATTATTAAACGAATGCATTTAGATGGACATACGATTGGTATTCACGGTTGGAACCACGAAGCAATCACAACCAAAGACGGTTCTACGTTAGAATGCGAGATTACCGCAATTGCTAATCTTATTTATACAATTACCAATAAATATCCAACTTTGTATAGACCTCCATACGGTCAAATAAATGCAGATAATGTAAGATTATTAAAAACAAAACTAAATCTTACAATTGTAATGGTAGATATTGATTCAGGGGATTATTCAGAAACTGTAAGTGAAAATCAAATTATTAATAACGTTTTATCACAAATATACAGTAATAGCATAATTGTTTTTCACGATTCATCACAAATTACGGTAAATGCGATAACCAAATTGTTAAGCCTAAATCAACATTACGACATTGCTGCTTTGTAGTCCTACCAGGTTAACTTAGTTAAAATTATGAGTGAAACTGGTAAATGCAGTTAATTGTCGCCTGTTTGAAAAAAGTTTTTTACATATACCCAACCAGTTATAATATATTTATCAGATGATAGTGGAATATTTCCTTTGTGTATATATGGCCAAGCACACGGAAAAACTAAAAGTCTACCCCGTTTCGGTTTTATTTTAATTTCACCAAAAAATTCAGTCTCACCGCCACTATCTACATCATTTAAGTACCACAAAAATGTTAGAATACGAAACTTATCAGATTCTATTCTAAAATCATCATGATATTCAAATCTTCCAGTATTTTGTTCGTATTTTAACATATGAAATTCATTATAATCGCTTATAATAAGATCATTATATAGTTTAAAATAATTTAATACTACTTGATTTGAACCCAAATATTTTTGTAAAGTTATCTTTATAATATTATTTAATTCGTAACCATATCCTCCACACAATTCATCAATATTAACGCGCATTATATGTGAATTATTGACACTTCTGTTCAAAAGTGTCGAATTATCCATCGTACTTGAATCCATATAATTAACAAGTTTAATGCACATTTCAACCGGTAATATATCATCTTCAATATATATTAGATCATTCAAAAAACTAGGAGGTGACGGGTTGTTATTATATGTGCCTTCCATTAGATATATATTATGTGCACCTTATAAATCTTTTTCACCTTTTATAATAATGCTATTTATCCGATATTTGTGCAGGTTTTATTAAATTCAATACACTATTTTTCATATAATCAACTATATTATTACATTAACCCACGCTGCTTATAAATATTATCCCAACTTTCAATTCTTCTGCCTAAAAATTTGTACAACCTTTCATTATATTCTTTATAAATATTGTATACATATTTAAAGTCCTCATCTGTAATATGTTCTTTATAATTTCCTTTATTTACATCAGTACATAATGAAAATGTTTCGTGGCTTAATTCTTTTGCACCAAGAAATTTAAACAATTTATTATATTCTTCTAACGGATTTTTCAAAAACTCTTCATTAATTCCAATATAAATGTTTTCATTTGGAAATGTTGAATAAATGTATTCAATATAATTGATGTAATAACCTCTTTGTAACGTACATTCTGATCCACAATTTCTATATTGATTTAAATATGTGTCTATTAAATCTTCAAGTTGATTATTATTTTCGTTTTGGGTTATTAGTTGTATAAATGGCATATTAATATCTCCATCGTTTATGTGGTGGTTATATGATGAATATACTCTATTGACTGGTTCTCTTAATGATATTATAATCTTAATATCTGGATAATTTTCATATATTCTATCAATTGCAATTTTTAAAAACATATATGATCCTACGGATTTTTCTCCATATATCGGTTTATTAATACCATTAAATATTTCATCATATTTGTTGATACCAAGATTGTAATTCTTGTTTTGTGAAAAAAAATTAATTTCTGTGTGATGACAATATATTTCTTCATGCTTATTGAGATGATACCGAAGTGCAGTAGTACCACATTTATCTGCTCCCACTATAATATAACGCATTTAATATAGTATTATATTTAAAATAGCAACATATTTAAAATATAAAATATAATTTGGTGTTCTTATAAATTTAAGATTATACCAGATAACTCATATTATATAACAATAATGATGAAAGCAATACTAAATGGGTAAACAATAAGAAATTAGTTGATGATTTTATATATGCAAACTATCACATTAAACATATGCTAAAAATTTTAAAATGTTATAAATGATAGTTTTATAACATTTTAAAATTTAATATTATTTATATATATGGCTGATAATAATTTATTATCTTCATTCGATAACAGATACATTAATATTAACTACATAGATTTATTCATTGAATTATTTGACAAATTTGTTCACTTAAACGATTACAAAATTATTAATAACTATTCTCAAACAATTATTACGACAAAAAATAGTAAGGACGTCCTCAAACAAATCTTTTTACGTCATTATTTTGAATTCATCGTAATTTATAATTTTATTATTGATAAACATATTTTACATACACAACCGTTTTTGTTTGATAATAAATTATCAATTTCCAATGATATACATAATAATTTTAATGATATCAAAAAAGAAACAAACGCATTGTTAAAAAACATTGACTTAATGTATACTAATAACAATGTTTGTAACCACTCTACACCAATCGGATTATTTCAAAATAACTCTTGTCTAGATAATTTTTCGAAACACGTATGGTATAATTATGTATTTAAATGGTATGATAATGCGAATATATATACGCAACAAATCTGTCCTGTCATAACTTCTATCGTCAATAGATATGATAATATTGCAGCAGCATTTATTTCTATACTTGAACCATTTTCATATTTGAAACCACACAAAGGTTCGTCAAAAGCAGTCGTCCGATATTTATTTCCAATAAATATACCTAACGATAAAGAAAACTGTTACATGATTATAAACGGAGAAAAACATATATGGACAGAAAATATACCTATTATATTTGACGATACAGTTGAGCATAGTTCAATAAATAATACTGATGAATATAGAGCTGTTTTGTTTCTAGATATTATTAGAAGCTTTAACAATACTGATATGAATGATATGAACAACTACTTTATTCAACTATCACAATATTTTGAACATAATAGAGAAATTAATATTAAGATAAATACCTATAATAATTGTATAAGTAATAATATAATTCTCTAATATGAAATTTGCAATGATGGTCATGGGTGAGCTTAGATGTATGCACAAAAATTTTTTAAATTTGATCGAACGCATCATACAATATTACAATGCGGATGTAATTATTGTTTGTCAAAATGCATTTCATGACGATATAGAACGAATCGATTATTTAAAAAAATACACAGTTCATGTTCATATATATGATAAGCCTGACCCGTTAACATATTTTGGTGAAAATACTTGTTTAAATAATATATCAGAGAAAGGGGGCGAGTGGAATAAATTTGGCTGTTTACAAATCTATATTAATATGATGGAAATGAATAACGTTATATTAAAACACAATTTAGACTATGACTATTACCTAATGTTTAGGTCTGATTCTTATATATTATTTGATCTACCCACAATAGATATATTTGAAGAATCCCCCCCATCTGTTTATGGATTTTATAGTGAATATTGGAAAGATGCAGGAAACCTTGGTGGACAATATATTCATAAAAATTATATTAATACATATTTAACTGCACCATACACATATATAAAGGATATCAATAATTTTAAAATATTAAACCAGAAACATCTTTTTAAGTCTTTAAACACTCTATATTACAAAGATTTTGATGAAGAACCGTATTTAACGCCACAGGTTTTATACCAAGAAGTTCTTTTCATACTGGCATTCGAATCTATTGGTATCAATATTAAAAAAATTCGAAATCTACCGTTTTATTATAATGAGGATATTAATGAAAGTTATACAGTTAACAATGCACATGAACGTATCATGTCAGGTAATATATGTTATAAATATTCATTGCAGTATAAAGAATGTAACCAAAACTTACTATATTTGACTAATGGGTATAGATGGAAATTTGTGAATAATGAAATCATTCTGGTATGATAATATTTATAATTTTTAGAATATAAAAAACATTTTTTATATATTAATATTAGAATGAAAATCCCCATATTTGTAATTAATCTCAAAAAAGACAAAGTGCGAAAGCAATTGATGATTAACCAATTTATTAAATTTAATATTCAAAACTATATATTTATTGACGCAATCGACGGAACAGATTACTATGAAAATGGATTGAATGTTAAACCAATGCAAAACTGGATAGATCCAATATTTAATCGAGGAATTAATAATGGTGAAATCGGCTGTATGTTGTCTCATTATCAACTTTGGTCCAAAATTGTAGCAGACGGCCTTAATGCTGCTATTATTTTAGAAGATGATAATATATTTGATGACAAATTTATAATGAAACTTTACTATATTCTCGAAATAAATTTTAATTTATACGATTTATTTTATCTTTCCCGGTATAAACAATATTTGAATATTATTGAATCACATATTACCGATGACATCGTTATACCTTCGTATAGTTATAATGCTAATGCATATATTATTACATATAAAGGCGCTAATAAACTATTAAATGCGCCTATTATACAAAATTTAATACCAGTTGACGAATTTTTACCAATAATGTATGACTGCAACTATCCATATAAACAATACCAGAATGTATTTGCAAATTGTGATAAACTTATTGCACTTGCATTGGTTAACGATATAAGTGACCAAATTAGCAGAGATATAATTCCCTCTAATATACTCAATAGCAGTATATACAATCCAAATTAATAGTATAATATACTTGCTGTATTTTTGTAAAATATCTTATTATGTTGATTATCATAATATTCATTTAAAATTTCTTTTATACATGTAGGCCCGTTTGCGTGTATTATACATGGTTCTGTATTCGTGCACATATTTGTTAACCGGTTGCGTATTTTGTTATATTTAACTTCAGTGTAAGAATTATTTAAGGTTTGAAATATTTGACAGCCTGAATCTAGAATAGGGATTATAGACGAATTACTTTGTTTTAGTTCTAAGAATATTTTCGTATAGTATTCTTGATCGTCTTCGTCATTTTTGATATTTTTTAAAATACTCTTTAATGTAGACGCTTTACATACGAACCCCCCTGAATTTAAATAATTATACCCATATGCTGTTTTTGTAAATTGACATTCAAGGTTCTTATCTGGCCAACATACCTTTTCACTTGAAAATAGTATCACATTTTCTATCGACACTGCGTGCTCGTGTAATACTCTATTTATTTTTTCTTGTATTTCAATTATATCCGTTTCAAATAATACATCATAGCTATCTGTGAATAATATTATCTTTTCTAGTGATTGTTTCGAGTGAGTGTCCAAATATTCTTTTAATAAATTAACTTTTTGACCGCCACCTTTACCTGCCTCCATATCTCCTCCCTCCCATTTATTACACACCCCCAATGTTTTTACGTTTATATTATGTTTATAGCACGTATCTATAAATCGCTTATATCCAATATTATCTATATTTGTAGATACGCATACAACTTCATAATATGAAGAGTTCATTATATATAAACATACAGTATTTTTTAATTCACTTTGTATATACATCTAAAAACAATACCAATACGTATCTTAAACCCGACGTTATTGGGTTGACAAAATGTCTGTGATTATGCGTATGTATTATCATATCGCCTCTATTAATATAGTCATACCTTATGCCATCTTCATATTCGACATAACAACCAGAGAAATCCGCTTTATCTGTTAATAATATACTAGCGGTAATACAACAATTATCTGCGTGTGATGTTAATGAACGTTGGTTATCTAAATCATACTTAACAATAAACATATCAGCTATATTAATTGACGTATTACTGATACTATACGTCGCATTAATGTGCTTATGTATTTCAGCAATTACAGACATTAGCATAAAGTTGAATAAACACGGTATTGATTTTACTTCTATATCTGTTGTTGGATATGAAGAATGTCGGTCTGTTATCCAACCTTTACTCTTTGTATATTCTTCTGTTTCTGTTATAAACCATTCACATATATCAGGTGTAAATATTTGTGGTATTATCATTCTTTGTAAAAAACGTTGTTCGTCTGTATTTATTTTTATATCAACCTTCTGTGGTTTACCAATGCATTCTTCAGGTTCTTTATCTTCTTGATTTTCGATTAAGAATATTGATACATTTTTTGTTGAAATTAAATCAGATATTGATTTATATAAATTACGATTTAATTCTTTTAACGGTTGTTTGTTATTATTCACATAATGGGTTAATATTTCAGGTGTTATACATATTTCTTCAGGTAACTTAATGCTGACTGTATTATCATTTTTGAGTGTTATTGTTAACACATCTTTTTCATTTTGTATAGTTTTGCTTAAATTTTCAAACTTATTTAATAAATCTATTTTCGCACCCTGAAATAGTTGTGATTTTAATGTGCTGTTATTAAATACTATTGGAAGTAATGGCGGTTTAGTTTTCCATATATTTAATACTAGCGCCCATCTGTCATAATTGTTAATAGCCTGATTAAAAAAACTATTTCCATGAAGATATTTACCACCATCAAATACGAATAAATTATTTTTTTGGGGAAAGCTGTATACAATCCTTCTTTTTTTTGTATCATCTAAGCCATCAATTATAGTTGTTGGTATGTTATTACAATCTGATAAGTATAATATTCCAGTTTTGATTGGTCTTCTATAATTTACATTTTTATTTACAATCCTGTCATATTCGTCGCAATCATAATGCAGGTTGATGTCAGGGTTCACGGCATTTTTTACCCAAAATTCGGTATAGTAATCTTCTGTTTTATCTACATTTTTTGTTAGGTTTAAAATATATGTTGATATTTCTGTAATTACTTTTGTTATTATATCAACATTATTTTTAGGCTCATACACGTTTATTACATATTGAAACCCGCTTATACATTTTAATATATCTATGAAATCTTCCGTTGAAGTTTGGTCTTTTTTGAAGCATACGTTATTATTATATAATTGCATATTAAGTTATATAAAAATATTATTAGTATATTTTTATATCAATTATGGATAACATTAATGATTTCTTAGTTAATGATGTCAGCAAATTTAAAAATTTTGTTGTTATATGCGAAGATTTTTATAAATATCCGTTTTCTGTATTTAAAAACTCCATTGAAACTGGATATAATTCTCATTGGCCACATGGCGCACGAACCGTAATATTTAATAATGAACATATTATACCTAATATAGTTAAACACCTACCTCATTCTTCAGATACCTCGGTTCAATTTAAGCCCGTAGGCAGTTCAGGTAGTTTTCTTAGACATACTAAAAATAGCTATGGTATATGGAATCATGTTGACACATCCCACTTACATTCTATGTGGGCTGCAGTTATTTATACGCATCCTTTCCCGATACTTGAATCTGGAACTAATTTAAATTCTTATATAAATACCTCATACAAACATATAAATTCTTATTCGGAAGAAGAAAAAATATTACACTCTAAAGACCACAATCGCTGGTTTAAGAATATATATATTAGTAATGTTTTTAATAAATTAGTTGTATATAGTGGAAATAGTTTTCACGCACCAGCTCAACATTTTGGTCATACATTATTCAATTGTCGTAATGTAAATACATTTTTTTTGTCAATGATATAAAAATATAATTTTGTTTTATAGTATATGTATAAATTTCCAATTAAAGACCGATTACCCACTAGTATTGATGCGGCGTTTTCATATCATATAAAAACTGTCGGGTTTAATTCGTTAATAATAAATTGGTTTCAACAGGTTTTGAAACAATATTCTATTATCAACACTACGTGTATTGACAATTTACATACAATTAGAAGTTACATTATTAAGTATGCAAGTAATTTCTTAATACCGAATATTTCAGCTACATATGGATTTTCTGCCAATTATATGTTTAAAATAACCAATATACATTTCGAGCATTATAAAAACTCGAACCCTACCTTTAGAGTCTTCCAAAAAGACGACTCTAATTTAACATGTAGAATATTAGTTCAAAAAAATTCAGATGAATGCGTTATTTTATTTGACGATGATATTAAGCATTGTTTACAAGAAGGTGACCTTGTTATATACAGCAATAAAAATCATTACGTTATTGAATATAGTGAAGATATTTGTCCGGTATTTTTAGTATTTAATATTGATATTTATTCTGAAAAGGTCTCTGGTATGTATGGGGAATGGGCGAAAGAGATTGATAACCGATATAAAGACTGTATATAGTTATATTACATATGCAGATTCTACTGTCTTTTTATTGTCGCCCCGACAAATTACGTATATTTACAGATGAATTATGTAAATATGTTGACACATATAATCGTGATCAAGTATCGGTTCAAGTATCTACTACTACATATTCTATCCAAACTCCCGAGTTTAAACTAACTGAAACCTATATGCGTGAAATTAAAAATTTATTTAAAAGATACAACATTATTCTTCATGTATTTTCGTTTGATTATGGACCGATTATCAATACGCTTAAGAACGATACTAAAAAATATGATATTTCTATATTTTGTAATGCGTATATTCCAACGTCTACAGCAATTAACACTATTATTGATTATTTTAATAAACCTATTAGTAAAGATACGTTCATATGTCAACATATTAATACTAAAGACAATGTTGCAATCGGAAATGGTAGCTATTATGTAACCAATCATGATATGCAAAATATTTCGTATTTTCTTGATTACACATTTCAATCCAATTATGAGGTTTTATTCAATTTTGATACATGGTTATCTTTCTATATTAAACTACACCGATATTCGCTAATATCTGCAGCGTTCGAGACTATGTTATTATACGAACATCCTAGCGTTAACAATTGTTATATTAATAATATTGATCGCCAGATACATAACCTCAATCGTATCGATTTCTCTCGGTATTTTCACAACATTGCGTGTACAGATATAATTAATTTGAAAAATAATATTAAATATCATCAACAACAAGTAGTAACCACTAATACAGACTCGTCGTGTATATGCAATTGTGACGCTATTCGTAAATGCATTTCGATTGATAACTTTTATCAGCAGCCCTTAAATGTTTATAAAATTGCTGCACAACAATCATTTTCTTTCTCTGAAAAATATAATATTTTCATTAGTAATATCATAGACAATCCTCTCATTGAGTATTTTAAGTTTGTCATATCTTCTATATTAAATATACAACCCAAAAATATCAACATAACTGAGCATTTTTTTGGATATAATAGTTATAATTTTATTTCTAAACCTAAGTCACCTGAGTCTTGGATATGTATTGTATTTTTAAATCCTAATGCGTCCATCGATACTGGGTTATCTTTCTATACCAATAAGTTTAGAATTAACCGATACTCTGAAGTGGACGAAACAACATTAGAGAATATTGGCAATTTTATTGCGGAAGATGTTATTGGAAATATATTTAATCGTGTTGTGTTATTCAATTCAAACTTTATTCATTCACTTCCGTTTTGTAAAAATAACATTTTTCAATACATTGAATTTACGTAATCGAATTATGAATATACCATAATTTGATTATACAATCATAATCTATACTGATAATTGTTTTTATTTTACACGTCAAAGTTCTAGACATATCCATCCGGTTATTATATATTTATCATTTGATATTGGCATTTCACCTTGATGCTGAAATGTCCAGTTTGACGGAAAAAGTACTATTTTCCCTGCTATAGGTTTTTCTTTATGCGTATCCCAAAAAATTGTGTTACCTCCTTCGTTTACTGTATTTAAATATATTATAAATGTTGCATATCTATAATTTCTATTGTCAAAGTCTATCATAAAATCATTATGACTTTTATAATAGTCTGATTTTTTTTCGTATTTTACCATATTAAATTCTGGCAATATAAATGTTCCTCCGTTATAATCATATATATTTACTGTTTTTAAATATTTATCTAAATGCAGGTTAACAATATAGTATATTAAACTTTCCATATGAAACCAATCATCATGTCTTTTTGGTATTGAGAAATTAGTTACTTTCCTGTATGTCAACTTTATATCCCCACCCGCTCTTCCAGGTGCATGTAATTCTTTATTATCTTCAAACATTTTTATAAGATCATCACATACATATTTCGGTAGAGCGGTTTCATGTGTATATAATAGTTTGGTTAGATATTCATTCATTTAATTATTACTTATATAATTATTACTTATATAATTATATAAGTAATAA
>OCVQ010002076.1_pt1 | contig 13852 bp, 22 predicted proteins | sample 1539061 | NCBI WGS metagenome assembly OCVQ01 (sample SAMEA3355526, study PRJEB22509) | marine metagenome | biome: marine; feature: river plume; material: water | place: USA | collected 2010-08-08 | depth 0.5 m | reverse complement strand
AATATTTGCAGCAATAGTCTATTTACGATAGTTATATTGACTATGTTTTCAATAATAATTAATTACCAAAAACAACAACTAGATATTAAAAAAAATATACAAAAAGATACAACAAAATATGTTATACTCAATTAAATATAGACTTAAAGCATGGTATTACGATCACGTAAAAACGATATTTAAGCCGCAACATTCCAGACTCAGAAAAGCCATACCTAAAACTTGGTGCGATATAACCTCTTTAATAACTAATGTAAATTTTGAATTCGTTAAGTCATTTTATGAAGAAGAATTTACGGGTGGATTTGTGGATTGGGAATTTACTGAAAAACACAATGAATTTTCACAATGGCTGAAGAGCGCATATCTATATATTGTAGATGAAAGGCCAGAACTAGAAAAATTAAAAGACAATTCGTACCCCGATATGGAGGATAATTTTTTCGATTGCTTCGAGGAAATAATAGACAACAATGGAATAAAGATGCTTCAATTTAAAGATGACGGAATCCCATATGAAGTTAAGTATGCAGAAGTAATAAGACTAGAAAAATTAATAGAAGAGAAGGATACAGAATTATTAACTCAAATAGTGAAACGCAGGGAAATGTTTTGGACATAATTAAAATGAAAAAACATTGTATATTGCTACATTTGTACTACCAGGAACTTTGGCCAGAATACTGGAGCTACTTTAAAGACTTAAAAGATGAAACCACTGATATATTTGTAACAGTAAATAAAACTGATACAGAGTGGTACGAAGACATAAAGAGCAAGGTGAATGATGTCTTTGTAGTAGAAAACAAAGGAGTGGATTTTGGTGGATTTCTATTTGCCCTAGATAAAATAAGGGATACAGATTATGTAACCGTTACTAAATTGCATGGAAAAAAATGTGAATACATGGGTAATGGATATGGAGATATATGGAGAAGAGAACTTTATATGCCATTAATAAAATCCAGGCAAAGATATCACGAAATAAGAGAGCATTTCGAAAAGGATCCTAAAATATATCTCGCCTCATGCCTCGATTGGTTAACTCATCAACCCATTGGATGCTTGCCAGAGACAGTGCAAAATCACAAAAGATTTAATTTGCCAACTGTTGTATCAGCAAGTAGATGGTTCTTTGGTGGAACCATGTTCATGGCATCTAAAAAATATCTAGACTTATATTTTAAGGGTGAAGAAATGAATATATACAATGATATGGAATATGGCCATACTTTAGTTAAATGGCATCAAGGGTGGCATGTGGGCTTGTCTATGGCTCACACACTAGAAGAAGCTATCTGCTGGAACGTTACAGAATTGGGTGGCAAAACTATAGCAATAAGGGAAGATACACCTAATGGAGTAAAACATTTTTTTATAAAACATTTGCAAAAATTAAAAAATATATATATTTATATCCCGAAAGACATTAAAAAAACCAAAGAAGCAGAAAAAACTAAAGAAATAGAGCAACCACTAAAAATAAGTCAATATAAAGACAGTTGCATTTTATTGCACCTCTACTATCAAGATCTTTGGCCTGAATTTTGGGAATATTTAAAGAATCTCAAAAATCATTCTGATATATTTGTAACGTTAAATACAGCTGACACAGAATGGTATGAGGACATAAAGAGCAAAGTGAATGATGTTTTTATCGTAGAGAACAAGGGAAGTGATTTTGGTGGATTTTTATATGCACTAGATAAAATTAAAAACATTCCGTATAAAATAGTAACAAAATTACATAGCAAAAAAAGTTTACGGCTAGAAGACAGTCATAAAGGATTTGGAGAGAGGTGGAGAAAATCTTTGTACATGCCGTTAATTGAAACAGAAAAAAAATATTGTCATATTCTTTCTATGTTTGATGAAGATGATTGTTTAGCGATGGCTGCAGCTAAATCGTGCTTCAATGATGAAATAATTTATAGTCAAGAAATCATAAATTGGTGGAAATTAAATTGGGTTTTTAGCACTTTGGGTACTAACGAAATACCAGTTAAATATTTCCATATTTCTGGGTCAATGTATGTTTTATCTAGAGAATATTTAAATCTTCTATTTAATGGCAAAGAAATTGAAATATATGACAAAATGGACACGCAATACGCTGATCAAGGTACGGTGGCTCACGCTCTTGAGCAAATAATATGCTGGGATATTCCAAGATTTAAACAAAAATTAAAATTACTTAAATAAAATATGAAAACACCAAAAAACAAACCCGATAGAATATCTATTGAGTTTGACAGAAAGCATTTATCAGTTCTTACAACAGCACTAGAAATTTATAGTCGGCTAAGATCCGGCCAAATTAAAATTGCAATGGATTCTGCATTTCAAGATAAGGAATTAACATATGAAGACGGGCAAGTTCTTGAGAGCATTGTTAGAACTATCGTTTTCCGCAAAGAAGAACTACTGATAAAAAATAGAAATGCATATTTGGGGATTGGATGCGAAACAATGAAGGACGGAACTGTTGCCTGGGAGATAAAAAAAGCAATTGAAGAGTATTTGCATTACGAAAGAAATGATGGGTACAGGGATATGGGAGTTGATGGAGACGGAGTATTAAATATCTCCAAGATTCCAGAGCCGAAAATACTAGACAAAGTACATGGATACTGGAAACCTGAAAAAGCATTTAGAATCCCTCAACGCTCTCAAAGCAAAATATCAGAAGCAATTAAATCTCAACAACACAATAAAGCATGGGAAATAGTTGATAAGTGTTTTAAAAATAAACCACTTCCAATGGGGTCGTCAGCAAGAATACAAGAAGTAAGTGGCACGTATTATGTGGTGGTAACAAAACCTATCAAACCCACCAAGCCTTGCTAACTAAATTAAAACAGTTTATTTTTTGCGCAGTGTGGATAACAGCGCTTTTAATAATATTTACTTTATGTATTGTTATTTCCCTTATTGGATTAATTAGAATTAAACCATGAATGAATTAATTAATGATATTACAAAATTAACAAAAGAGTGGTATACGCTTATAGGCGCAGACCATCACAAGGATCGAGACTGTCATTGGTACATAGAAACAAAATGGAGCTATGGACAGCCTCCACAATATCATATATCACACTATGGTTATATTTTAGGGGAGGTAAACGAAACATGGACAAAATATGAATTAGCCCTAGAAAGACTAAAACATTTGCTAGAGACAGAAATTAAACAATACAAAAACGAAAATGAAAATATCTGAAGAAGAAATAAACGACAAAATATGTAGAATGATTGGTCCAGATGAAAAAGTACTATTAGCTGACGGATTTGAAGAGGCGATAATAGGAGTAGGTAGGCAATATACAAACGCTCCATGCGTTATATACGATAAAGAAAAGTGCATAGAGATATTAACCAAAGATATGTCTTACGAAGAGGCCGTTGAGTACTTTGATTTTAATGTAGAGCAAGCTTACGTAGGAGAGGCAACACCTATGTTCATTGACCGCATTAAATTTGATGAAGATATTCAATAAAATGAATAATTAACAACTTCAATAATACATATTCAGTAAAAACCCATACTATATTCACTAAAATGAAAAAAATAATAAAACCACTAGAAAAAGAACAGTCTGTATATTATTCAGACCTTTCTGGAAAGTGTTTTGGTGAATGGGGTAGCCCAGTTGAAATTAAAATTGAATTCAATTATGGCTCTAAGTACGATGGCTCACAAATATCATTGCATCTATCAGATGAAGAAGCAGAGCTTTTATTAAGCTGCATTAAACTTAAAGCGTCCGCTGATTATAAATCATCACTTAAGAAAGAACTAGATAAGCAAGAAAAAGAATATTGCGAATCAGTTGACTTTAGAGACTGGGAAAGTTGCGAACAAAAGCAAAACTCTATTGACTTAATTGAGTATTTGCTGGATATACCTAAAAACTAAAAACTAAAAAAAAGAAAACAATACACTATGGGAATGTTTGACTCAATATACATAAAAAGGGATTTACCCTTAAACGAAGAACTAAAGCAACTATCTATAGACTGGGATAAAATAGAGTTCCAGACTAAAGACCTAGAAAATTGCTTATCTGAATACATTATATCAGAAGAAGGCCTATTGCTCGAAAAAGTAATAGAAAGAGAATATATTCCATACACAGAGGAAGAAAAAAAACAAAAGAATCACAAGCCATGGGATATATGGAAAGATGTAATTAAAAAAAGTGAAGAACTAAAGGCCATTAATTATCATGGTACAATAGACCTCTACACTGGAGTGGATGCCACAGAAGAAGAGACGTTCTGGGTGGAGTTTAAAGCGTATTTTGTTTACGGCAATTTAGACAAAATTATTCTATCTGACTTCAGCAGAGGACCATCAAGGCACTTAAATATGAAAAACTGGGAAGAGACCAGAAGACTAGAAGAAAAAAAGTTTTGGAATAGAACTAAGAAATTTTTAAATTATTTTGGATGGAGAAAGTTTTGGAGGAAAGTTTCAAATTTGTGTTACAAAACTTCTCAGCTTTTTTCAGCTATTCAAATATTTATAATCCGGTATTTTTAAAATGAAGGGTATACTTGAGTTTAGTTTGCCGGAAGAGCAAGAAGAATTTGACGTAGCAAACAATGCATGGAAGTTTAAATCCGTAATTACGGGCCTTGATAACAAACTTAGGAGTATTTTAAAACACGAGCAGGACTCACACACTCCAGATGAGCATAAATGTTATCAGAAGATCAGAGACCTGCTACACGAGTTAGTCAAAGATAACGATGTTAATTTATATTAATAAAAAACAAAATGTCATATATTCTTTTTATTAAGTTATTTGCACTTTATACGTTTTTTATTTTAGTTATTTTATTTCTTATATTTTTACACAAAGACAAATAATACAACAAAATGAAAGCAAAAAAATTAATACAACTTTTATTAAAAGCACCTCCTGATAGTCGTATTGTAATAAGCGGGGTCGAAGGTGGATTTGATAAAGTTAAAAACCTTACGTATATAAATATAAAAAAAGATCCAGATTGGGGTCCTTGTACCGCTTTTTTAGATGGCGAGTTTATTGAGGCAGACGAAGGAGAAGTATCTGAGATTGCTATATATATAAAATGAAAGCAAAAGAACTGTTAGAAATATTGCAAAAGTTAGACCCAGAAACACTTATAGTTGTTGATGGTTATGAAGGAGACTATTGCGAGCCAAAAGGCGCAGAACAAATACATGTAACAGGTCCACACAAGAATGTGCCTTGGTACTATGGTGATTATAAACATCACGAAGAAGACAAATCAGGAGATCCAATCAGGGCATTACATTTAATTAGATAATTATTTATGAAAAGCGAATTAGAACAACAATTAGTTAAAAAGTATCCTAAAATTCTTAAAGACTACAAAGGAGATATGATGGAGACTTGCATGGCATGGGGGATGGAACACGACGATGGCTGGTTCAAGCTCCTTGATGAATGCCTGTCCAAACTTCAATATTTTTGCGACCTGTGCTCCAAACAAGGAGAAGAAGTGCAAGTTGTTGCAAATCAAATTAAGGAAAAGTACGGAACACTGTCATTCTATACAAGCGTTTATGGTGGAGATAATATTCAACATGATATTATCGACGACATTATTGACACAGCAGAAAGAAAGTCTGCATATACTTGTGAAGTAACTGGTGAGCACGGAGAAGCTTGTAAAAAGGGGGGGTGGTATAGAACTCTATCTTACGAACAAGCCAGAAAAGATGGTTATGCAGCATGCAAAGAGTCAGTCGAAGCATACTGGAAAGAAAAAGACAAAAAGGGATCTAGTATTTAAATAACATGAACCAGGAAGAAATGGAAGAATATGCTTTTTACGAAAGCGGCTTATGTGCACATGGGTGCCTTGAGAAACTAGATGAATACGCTAAGCAATGTATTAAAAGATATGGAAGGATTCTATTGAATCAACAAAAAGACAAAAAACGTTTGCAAAATAAAAACGCTACTGTATAAACAATCACTCAACAAAAACAAATATGGAAGAAAACAAATACACATTTAACGAGTACCAAAAACTGGCAGAGAGAACAGCTATATATACTGCTAAGTTAATTTACCCTACTCTTGGGTTGACTGGTGAATCTGGAGAGTTCTCTAATAAAGTTAAAAAAATTATTAGAGACAAAGAAGGCCAAATTGATGCAGAATCAAGGGAAGAAATGGTAAAAGAGCTGGGAGATGTTTTATGGTATCTTTCTGCTTGCGCTACTGACCTTGGGGTAACATTGAATAGCGTAGCTGAGCAAAACATTGCAAAATTAAATAAAAGACTAGAGAACAATACTATATCAGGAAATGGCGACAATCGATAAAGACTCAGTAATAGATAATCTAAAAAAAGAAGTGTCCCTACTGAAGAAAGAGATAACTTCTTTAAAAAAAGAGTTAACCAAAGAAAAAAAACAAATATTTTTTTACGAAAAAATGCTTAAGCCCATTAAGGATTTTGTAGTAGCAGATAATGTCAGGAATGACTCAATTAAATATTTTCACACACTAGCCGCTTCTTATTTAAAGTTATCAGCATACGAAGCGAAGCAAGCACAACAAATAGAATAACATGGACATACAAGTATCAATAGATTCAAACAAAAAAGAAACCACATTTCAAAATGTTTTTGAGATGACTGTTACATTCGACAACGACAAGCAAAAGAATATAATTTATACAGAGTTGTACAAAGAAAATGAAAATATACCTGGTATTCCAGCTAGGGCACCCTATGGATATACAATGACGGATAGCGCCGGAAAGCCAATTCTTTTTCACCCATCAGATAAGGATGAGGTAAAGTTTATGGAAGCTATACAAATTGCAGCAAACGAATATAATGAACCCACAAAAGAATCACTTGAAAAAGGCGCTGAAGTTATTTCTCAAATTGAGGATTCAAAAGTAGAACAGTAAAAATTTATACAAAATGTCCTTGTAGCTCAATTGGATAGAGCAACGCTCTTCTAAAGCGTAGGTTACTGGTTCAATCCCAGTCAAGGACGCTACCAACTCTAAAGATGAAATCTATAAATAAAACCCCAACAAATAAAACAGGAATGGCGCGATCTGTACCTATGGACGGAATGAGTATAGCAGCAGCAAGCATAGCAAATGTTTCTGGATTATCTACTCAACTAGATTTATTAAAAAAAACAATAGAGGAAGTTATAAAAAATGCTGAAGATAATGATAGAGCAGCTAATATATTAAAAGAATTTAACGAACAGTAATTCGTCTTTTTTTTAGCTACTGGGTATTTATCTATTGATATAGTTAGCTTTCTTGGTCTATAATTGAAAATAGGTCAAAAAGCAATTATGACAAAATATTTATTAATCACCTGGTTATTTTTGATTTCTTGTGCGTATTCGCAGAACGCGACAACAGCCAAGTACACATTAGACGGCAACGATGCCGTCACTACTCAATTCTTTACATCTAATAATACCGCAATCTTTAAAACATCTCTAGGTATTCCCTTAAAACTAGAGTGGACAATTGCACCAACCTCAATTAGCTCAAACGGGACTGCTGGACAAATAGCTTACGCAAATAATTATTTATATATATGCGTTTCATCAAACAAGTGGAAAAGAACCCTAATAGGAGACTGGTAACACATGGCATCAGGAGACATTATAGTATTAGAGGAGCAGTCAGATGGCTCATTCAAAGAAAAATCAGTTTCTTTAGCTAGCTTAGCTCAAGTCAATAGCGACTGGGACGCAACAACTGGTGTAACAGAAATCTTAAATAAACCAGCCTTAGCTACAGTAGCCACAAGCGGGGACTACACTGATTTAACTAATTTACCGCCCCTAGCTACAGTTGCAACAAGCGGAGATTACAATGACCTAGTTAATACTCCATCGGTCCCCCCGTCTCAAGTAAATAGTGACTGGGTAGCAACGACTGGATTAGCTGAAATACTAAATAAACCCACCTTAGCTGCAGTTGCTACAAGCGGTGACTACACTGATTTAACTAATACTCCAACTATTCCTGCTGCACAGGTAAACAGCGACTGGACCGCGACAACTGGATCAGCCGAGATATTAAATAAACCAACCTTAGCGGCAGTCGCTACGAGTGGGGACTATGCTGACCTTACTAATACTCCATCTATTGCTGCTGGACTATCTCCAGTAGCAAATGCTGGGATAAATATAGATGTACCAACTAGTTCAATCAAGACAACCTACAATACATTAATAGGAGATTCGGTAAATAGTATTGCAATAGGTGGAGCAGCAGCATTACCAGCCTCTACATGGAAAACAAAAAACATAGTTGAAGTACTTGATACTATTTTGTTCCCAGATGTTCCCCCTACATATACGGTCCCAACTATTTCACTGAGCGGTACGCAGTCTGGAGAACAAGAAGTAGGAACAACAATTTCTCAAGCGCTTGTTCTGTCGGGATCCCAAAATGATGCTGGAGCTTTTACCGCATTGTCACTAACGAGAGGAGGAGCAAGTATTGCTTCTACAAGTTCTCCAACTGTTTCTTCTATAACTAATATAGCTGATCAATATGGATACGTTAATCCAAATAGCCCAAACCAAAAATACAATCTCTCCTTTACTGACTCTTCAGTAGTGGTTGCTAGTGGGGCTAATACATGGGCAGGAAGTGGGACATACAGTGCTGGATTAGCAAAGAAGAACAATAAGGGGGTCAGTGACACTAGAACTGCACTAACTAGAACTACTACTGCTCCACAGCTTGGTGGTACATTTTCTCCCTCATCTATTACAGTTACCGGAATATACCCATATTTTTACGGTGTATCTTCCTCTACTCCAACTTTGTCAAGTATTGCGGCCTTAGTAAGTGGAGGAACATCAACCAAAGTTTTAGCCAGTGCTTCCGGTACTCTGTCCATAAATTACACTGCGAACTCTCAATTTATATGGTTTGCACATAGTGATGCATACACCACTAAAACAAAGTGGAGCGAACAAGGATCTTTATTCAACACTGGAACAATAGGAAATAGTTCTTCAACTGGGTTTATGAAATATCTTGGGACTATTTCAGTTGTTTCTCCTGGCTCTCTTTGGACAACCACATTTAAAGTCTATTGCAGTGGAAACGCTACAATAGTTAATTCAATTGTTTACGTTTTCGCTAATTCATAAAATATGGCTATTTTACTTAATGACAATTTAAATCTAGCCGCACCTAAACCAGTTGACTCCAGGTATGGCCCATATACTTCTTTGGCTCTAGCTATCTCTTCTGTGCCATCCGTAAATAGATACTTGGGGCTAACAGTAGGAGTGATTGACATAAATGGAGACGTTGTAGAATATTGGTTTCTAAATTGTACTACAGATTCATGCTTAGTGGTCAAAGAAACAGCTCCTAATCTATCTGGCATTTCGCTGGACGCTGGTACATATTAAAATTTATTTTTTTTTATTGATTAGGCGCATTAAATTAGCTATCTTAATTAGGTATTAGATGTTTTAGAATTTCATCTGTTAAATAAAATTCTGCAAAACAAAAAAAACAAAAAAATATTATGGCAAATCCAATTATCAAAATCAAACGCAGCGATGCTACAACAGGCATTCTCGGAACTCCTAACATACCAACACTAGCGGCAGGCGAATTTGGCGTAGATCAAATCAACAAAAACCTTTATTTGGGCCTGCAAGATGCCCTTGGCTCTGTCACATCTGTTGTCGTTGGCGGTGAAGGCACATTTGCAAAAAAGACTGCGCTAGTTAACGGATTAAAATATAAAGGCGAGATTACAATAACGAGTGCTCATTTGCTCGACACAGATTTTACGGGCACAGGGGCAAGTGTGTGGGATATCCCAGAAACAGGGTTTTATTACAGTGTTGGCTCAGTAACAGGCAACGGGGTATTCAAATATGGCAGCCCACAGACGGAAATAACATTGGTTGAGGGAGATGCGCTAGTTAAGACCGCTACAGGATGGCAACGTCTGGTTGGCGGAACTGCGTTGAGCAGTGCTATTTCTGCTCTCGGATCGGTGTTTAGCTACAAGGGGCCGATCACTAACTTTTTTGTGCCAGCAACTCCTGCTGCAACTCAACCGCTCGATCTCGACACTCTCAATCAAACGACAGGAGCCTACTACCAGATCGACTACGATTATGTTGGAAGTGGCACAAATGCAACAGTCGAGTTGACCTATGCAGGACTCGCCACTCCGATAAAAGTCAAGCAAGGTGACGCTATCGTCAAAACCACAACTGGTTGGCAGAAGCTCGACAACGTAGATGTTGTTGTTAGTGGTACGACAGACGAAATCACCGTCACTGGCGATGAGAATGCTGGATACGTTGTTAGCCTAACAACTGGTACGGCTGGTAGCTGGAAAGATGGTGTTGAGGGCGACATCGATGACCTCGAACAAAAGACGCAGAACATTGACCTTACCGATACAACTGCTGGCACGACAAGAATTAGTGGAAATGTTGTTTTTGGCCCTGCATTAGGCAACCATAACTTTAAGGTTGATTCAAATGGTACTGTAAGCATTAACTCAGCTACAAATAACACAACTTGGAATGGCTATGGCACTCTCGACCTCCAAGCAGGGGGTGGTCTTGGTAATTTAACAGATGGCTTTACCGCCCTCAAAGCAGCAGGGCATTTGGTCGGTGTCGATCACACCTACGGTGGATCGTCCCAAATGAGCAAAATCGAAAACTTCGTCATCGACGGCGGAGCTTACTAAAAAATAATTAAACAACAAAGTCCTCCAGAGGTTCGACCCCTCTGGAGGCAAACCATTCTATAATGGCATCTCCAGTAATCATTCCCAAGAAAAGCACTATTGCTAATAATGTCCCTACGCAAACACAACTTGCTGACGGAGAGGTGTGTGTGAATTGGGCCGATCAGGTCTGGTACGGCAAGAACCCTTCAACGCATGATGTTGTGTCCGTGGGTGCGCCCTCCATTCACAGCCACGACGAACTCTATTCGCAAGATAAATCTAAACAACTTGAGCTTCTAGACGACGGTACCCTTAAAGTAACATCAGGGATAACCTCAAAGATACTCGCTCTCCCCGCTGCAACAGGAACTATCGCAACGCTTGATGATATTACTAGCGGTGGTGGTGGAGTTTCCATCACACCAGCAAATTCAGGATTGGCTATCACAAGCGATTCTATTACAACTGTATATAATACCACCGTTCCCGACGCAACAGTCAGCTTGACAGTTGGCGGGGCATCAGCTGCAGCCGCTAGTTCATGGAAAACAAAAACAGTTGTACAGGTTCTTGATGAAATTCTATTTCCTACCGTGCTTGCGTCTATTGGAACAAATAAATCTGTGTCGTTGGCCGTTAGTGGAAATAGTGGTACTCTTGAGATAGGTGCAGCTTATTCTAGAATTCTTACTGCTACTTTCAATAGGGGGACAATCATAAATGGAAGTGGGGCCACAAACGCTAATCCGTTAGTAGGCACAGCAGAAGACTACACGTTTACCGGAACAGGTGTATCTAGTACCACTCAAACCGGAAATACGCTATCATTCACATCCACCGTTGTATCTGGATCTAACAACTGGGCAGTAACAGCTACGCACGGAGCGGGTTCAGGAGCTTATTTTGACAATAAGGGAGTAGCAGGAACAAACTTAAATGGTTCCAGAGTGGCCGGAAGTGCTACGGATTCTTCTAGTTCTCCGACAATCACTGGACTCCATCCATATTATTACTACAAGAGCTCAAGCCCTATCACATCTGCTGCTATGGTTGCAGCTATAGAGGATGGAACGGCTACGAAGGTTATAGCGAGCAGCACAGGAACATTATCCATTCCATATGCTGTAACTGCACAGTATCTAGCTGTAGCCTATCCAACTACCAGTACGTTAAAGACTCGTTATTATGTTACTGTTAGTGATGCTGACGTTATTACCGTTGTGTTCCAGGCCGTAACTACTCCAAGTGTTACTACAGCTCTTTGGACTCAAACATACAATGTTCATGTGAGCAAGAGTGCACTTACCAACACTAACTCTATTATAGAATTGAGGAACTCTTAATATGGCACTTTCAGGCATTCAATTCTCGGGACCAATACTTGTAGGACTTAACCAGCCTGTTGATGTAAAGTATGGCCCATACACTACAACAACCGCCGCACTTACGGAAATACCTCTCACATTAAGGCACATAGGACTCACAGTTGGAATCGATGACGCTACAGATGGATTAAAAGAGTATTGGTTTAAAGCAGGTACAGCGGACTTAAACTTAGTATTAAAAGAGGCTGACGCTTCTGTTGATCTTTCCCCTTATCGCACTAGTGCAGCCCAAGACATTATTGATGCAGGTAAGGCTAGCACCTCACACACTCACGACGAGCTTTATTCGCTCAATGGCACTAAGCAGATTGAACTTCAAAATAACGGTGACTTAACTCTCCCTAATGGCGGCACGATTTCGGATTCTGCCGTAGCAGAGGGGTCGCTCACTCTTACGCCACCAAACGCAGGCGCAGGTCAGGGGCTTGTGGTTCGCCCGACTGTCTCTACTTGGAGTATAACTTCTAGTGGTTATATAGTATATGGTAGTCCTATTACAATTTCGGTTGGTCAGCTCTCTAACGGTAATTACTTCGGAACAGTAAATTATAGCATTACTGGTAGTGGAGTAACTGAAGCATCATTGGGCCGCGAATTAACTGGTGCTGTGGTTTTTAATGGTAATGGTCCAGAAACAGAAACAATCACATGGACCATACCAGCCAATAGTAATATTACTGAATTTACTTTAACGCTAACAAGCGTTGATGGAACATTATCGACTGATATATCAACCGAAAATGATCCAGCGTTATATTACAATTTTGAATATAATGGTCTACCCACTAATCAATTTGTTACTGTAACCAATAACGGAATAACCAATTCAGAACATAGTCATGTTCATCTCATATCAGCAGACCCCTCAACAGTTGATATTTATTTAGGTGATGACGATCAATATGTAAAGATTGAGCGTAATGCGGGAGGGGTTGTTATTGGAAATAATAGCAATACTCAACAATGGAATTTTAAAACAGATGGCACTCTTGAGTTGCCTGCTGGTGGCGACATAACAATATCGGGGTCTAGTGTTCTAGGCGGCGGAGGTGGCGGGGTACAGGCTAATTGGAGTTCTACATCAGGGCCTTCCAGCATTCTAAATAAGCCTACATTGGCGGCTGTCGCTACAAGCGGAGGCTACGCGGATTTATCCAATACCCCTACACTTGGCACGGCGGCAGCCACGGCTTCAACGGATTACGCAACTGCGGCACAGTGAACATTGGCGGACTCTGCATTGCAGGCATCGGCGCTCACGCCCTATCGCACCAGTGCAGCTCAAGACATTATTGATACTGGTAAGGCCACATCAGCTCAAGGGGCCAAGGCGGACTCTGCCAGTCAACCGGGGCATGGGCATTCGCTGACAGATATTACCGTTTCTGGCGCAACAACTGGACAAGTGGTCGCATGGAATGGAACTGCGTGGGCTCCATCTACTCCAGCAGCAGCAGGAGTTTCTTCGGTGGCAGGACGCACGGGTGCTGTGACGCTCACCCTAGCAGATGTGCCTAATGCAGTCGGGTCAGTCACGACGGGAATCGCTAATACAACGCCGATCACAAACATGATGCAGATCACCTCGGCGGGGTACAGCGCAATAACTCCTGCTGCCAATACACTTTACATCATCGTAGGCTAATGAGACTCACGGATTCAACAGCGGCCAAGGTGCAAGGGTCTGCGGTGTCTGCAATCGTGTCTGTAATTAGTACAATTCGGAATTTTCACG
>OCVQ010002072.1_pt1 | contig 13871 bp, 18 predicted proteins | sample 1539061 | NCBI WGS metagenome assembly OCVQ01 (sample SAMEA3355526, study PRJEB22509) | marine metagenome | biome: marine; feature: river plume; material: water | place: USA | collected 2010-08-08 | depth 0.5 m | reverse complement strand
CTATGATAAATATGGACAAGTTGGAAACCTATTTTAAAAATTTAGAAGGTGATATCGACAAATTATCTAGTGCTGCCGGAACCGGAACTAATCCTTCTGCTCCTGTTTTTGTTCCTGGTGCTGGTGCTGGTGCTGGTGTTGGTGTTGGTGCGGCTTCTGGTGCGGATGGCGCCCCTCAAGCTGGTGGTTATACATATGGCAAATCTAGACAGAGAGGAAAAACTCGACGAAGAAGAACAAAAAAATCCAGAAAGAACAATTCTAGAAAGTATTAAATATAATATAATATTAATATTTACACGCTCTCATTATTGCGTATAAATATTTACAAGTTAGGTTAATCATAATTGTTATAAGCCGAGTGTAAACTTAATATTACATTCAGCTGGCCATTGTCCATGTATTTCTCTATATTTTAGATTATCCAATCTCTTTTTACTTTGTAATCTTTTTCTTTGAATTTCTCTCCATCTTCTTTGAATGAGTCGAATCCAATGTGTTTTATTGATGGCAGTCGAGTAGTTGTCCCATTCATTTGGACCAGTTGAAACAGTAACTTGTTCAATGATTTGAATCGAAAACTGGTTGACATTTTTAATGATGTTTCGGTAATTTCGTATAGTTGGATGGAGATTGCGATTATTCATTTCATATGCGATTTTGTTAAGGTTATCATTATACATTTTATTTAGGTTTTGCGCATCATTATGTAGATCGTCACATTTGTTATAAAATTCGCCTAATTTTATTGTATCTAGAACCAAATAATGCTGATATAGATGTTGATGCTTATTATTTAAAATACCATGCTTTAATGGCAAATATGGTTCTAGGATAGCCAATTTATAATTAGACATATTATATGTATGTGTTTCATTTAGACGAATATAATTATTCACATTCAATTTTTTCTATTATTAGTATATAATAATGAAATTCACATTACCAAAGATGGATAAACTATTAAATGACAAGAACGTTTTATATGTAGTATTTGTGGTAGCCATATTAAATCTGTTGGGGTATTTACTAGTTCAAAATACAGAGGCGGTTGTATTTTTCTTAATAGTTGGATTTCTATCTACCTACTTTAGTAAAAATATGATTATCGTTCTTATAATTGCTATTGTGTCCACATCTATTTTTAGTTCTACCAGAAGCAGGTTTGTACAAGAAGGTATGTCTACAAAGAATACTTCAAATACAAAGAAGCCAACTGAAACTACTCCAACCAAGCCATCTACTGATGAAGATGATAATGAAGATAAAGAAGAAGCTGATGACGAGGAGCCTCAATCTATGAATACGGGATCTAGCAGCATAAAAAAGCCAAACAGAATAGACAATGTCACAAATTTGACAGAAGCATATAACAATCTTCAAAAAACAATTGGTAAAGGAGGTATTAAGGCATTAACTGGACAAACCGAAACGCTTTTAAATCAACAAAAGAATTTGATGGAAAATATCCAAGGCATGCAACCATTTATCAAAACAGCCGAATCGTTTATGAGTAAATTAGATTTAGGAGGTATTAATGGTATGCTTTCTAAGCTCAAGGGAAATTAAAATCAATCTTGTTAAAATTACACGATACGATATTTTAATTATTAAAACGTTATTTATCGTCAAGAAACAAGACAAATAAAAATTATATATTAATCTCATTTTATAATATATAATATGTCAAAATGTCCTCCTGGTGTAATTTGTTTTGAAAATTTTACATTTACATTTGTTATAATTGCTCTAGGTGTAATTACATATATTGTTTATACTAGACAGCAGTCAAATTATAATAGCGGTATGAATGAACAACGTAGTTTAAGTCTACCAAATAATAGTTTCAACAATGATGTTGGTAACAATCCTAATATGAACTCGATGGTTGGTATTTTTCCTAGACCCATTTTTTCGTTCTCAAATTCTCCAAACGATGTATTGATGAATCCATATACTCCTCCACTTAAGGATGAACGCGTTATTATGACAAATGATGTGAGAGGGGGAATTCCAATTAATGTAAATACACGTGCTGTAGATACTAGTTACAGACAAGTTGGTCTGTTAAAAAGAATGAATGGTCAAGAAATGTTGTTACCTTTAATGGGGAGACCATTGTATGTGGGTCGAGACAAATGGCAATATTACACAATGAGTGATAGCAACAATCAAATTAAATTACCGGTTTCATTCAAGTCAAAGAGTTGTACGAGTGAATATGGTTGCGACGAGATATCAAATGGTGATACTGTTTATGTGGATGGACTTAATGCGACATTCCAAGTCACGATGTATGATAATGCGACAATGCGTTATTTGCCATTTGTGTAAAAACGAATAATTATTTAGGAACTAATGTAAAAGAAAAAACGAATAATTATTTAGGAACTAATGTAAAAGAAAAAACGAATAATTATCTAAGTAGTTATTATAATGACAAATAACTATTCGGGTGGAGGAGCATGTTTTAGTAGTAGTAAAAGACGCCGAGAAGAAAATAACGCGGAATTTGATAAAAAAATGAATGCGCTACGTTATAAAGAGGATGGAACAGCAAAATCTATCAAAGAAATACGCACAGAAATGGATAAATTGCGTACGAAACTCGGTTTTCCAACGAAATCTGTAATCGCTGAATCTCCTAAACGTTCTCCTAGACGTTCTCCTAGACGTTCTCCTAGACGATCTGAACGTGTTAAAGATAAAACGCTTAGACGTTCAACACGCATTAGAGAAAAGAATAACAACCGTAATAATAGAATGACAATGGGTGGCAGAAGAAGAAGTAATAAACGCAGACACCATAAAACGAAATCCCGCAAATAAATTGGCTGTATCGTCTATATAAAGTGGTTACATTATTGAATAATAAATCGTCGATTTTACACAAATCATGAAATCACAGTTCAATGAACAATTTATTAACTTAGTTAAAAATTAATAAATTATAAAAAAGTTCCTAACTTGACACCAGTTTAGTAGTAAATTGTTAAACACTAAAACTATGGTGTTCTCTATTTTGTGTAGTATTATCTCTATCTATCTGTTTGGTTCTACACTGTACAGAACAGTATGGTTTATCAGAATACATGTAACGAGGCATTTCTATGATATTTGAGCAATTTCCACAATAATAATGTTGTATAGAGTAACTATTCGATTTTTTTAACGAACGTTTCGCAATTTCCTTATCTTCGTCATTATAATATTTATATGATTCGTTATGTATTTGACTAAATGTAACTGATTTAGGTTTCATACGTTCGATAGTTTCATTTCTTTTACTATTACCATGATCAATCGATTTCGATTCTATATCATATGGACAAAGCAGACTCGTTATATATATAAACAGTTGAATGATATATTTGAAAACCATAATTTGTTACTTTTATATAATTGAATATTTAAAATTGAATATATTTACATAAAAATATTCAATTTTATTTACATACCTATGGCTGATATTCCAGCCAATGTTTCACTGACAGAATTCGTTGCGTAATTTCTAACAACTACATCCGCATTTTTAGGAATTAAAACATCTAGTGTCACTCGCTTTAAGGTATTATTAAATTCATGTTCATTTATTTCTAATATAAGATTTCCACTTGTATCAGTTTCGCTTGAAGTACTTGGTGGATTCTCAATAGGCATAGCATTTGTAACAGTTTTACAATCAAATATGTGTTTAAATTTGTCTCTGTATTGACCACAATTTATAAAATTGGTAAATAAGTGTTCATTAATTTCAGTGAGTTCAGCCATGGGTATATTATTTTCAGTGCTAGGATTATCGCCACCAGTTTGTGTTGTAAACTGATTGTAAGTTTTAAACAGAGAATGGATTATTTGAGAGTTTTTTGGTAAGTTTATTACATTACCATCACTTGATTTTACACCAGCAGTGATTTCAGTTATTGTAAGTGGCTCGTCAAATCCAATAGCGGTTCTAACCAAGCGCGAATCATCATCTGTCTTGTTTTTTAAAAATGAATAAAATTTATTCAATGGGATTGTATTTTTATCAGCTCCATTTGTCAATTTTGTAAAAATATTTTTTATATCATCATTTGTGATTATCTTTGAATCAGTAGTGGATACAACTCCGTTTGAAGAAACAGTATTAGAGTCGTCGGCAGACACGGCAGACACATCACTGGAGCCGTCGGCAGACACGGCAGACACATCACTGGAGCCGTCGGTAGACACGGCAGACACATCACTAGAGCCGTCGGTAGACACGGCAGACACATCACTAGAGCCGTCGGTAGACACGGCAGACCCATCACTAGAGCCGTCGGCAGACACATCACTAGAGCTGTCGGCAGACACATCATTGGAGCCCGTTTCAATATACGGATACTTTTCATGTATTTTTTCAAAATAAATAGCCAAGGCTGCCTCAATGGAATGTTGACAGTTACTGTTATTATTAGATGCCAGTAGATTGAGATACTTTTCTAACTTTTCTTCTGCCAATTCTTTTGTAATAGGAACGATGTTATAATTCATTTCACCGAGAAATAAATCGTTACACTCAGTCAATATAGTAAACCCTTGTGGTTTTTTTCCAAATTGTGTTTCAAATTTCTCAATATATTCACTCCATTTATCGAGTAGTCGTATTTTATTATCTTCAGAACAAAACAAAATAGAATCATTTATTTGACTATATTTTTCTTCTGCTTCCTTAATATCAGTAGGAACAATCGTATCTATTTGAGTAGGATCACAATCATACTGTCTTAGAGTATCAACTGATTTTTTTATATTATCTTCAATGTCGTTTCTAACCAGATCAGTAATAGCATCAGTCTTATCTTCACTAACATCATCAGTCTTATCTTCAATAACAGCATCAGTCTTATCTTCAATAACAGCATCAGTATTATCTTCAGTAACCGGATCAGTCTTATCTTCAGTAACCGGATCAGTCTTATCTTCAGTAACAGCATCAGTCTCAGTTGTCTTAGAATTATTATTAACTAATGGAACTGTCATACTCGTCTTGACAGATTTAGATGATTTTTCAAGACCACCAACATATATCTTAAGAGTTTTTCGCTTAATATGCGTATTACGCTTATTTTTCTTCTTGGAGTTTTCATATCTACCGTTAGGTGTTGTTAATTTGTATTTTTTTCTGGAAGCATTACGTCTTAACATTATTTTATTTAGTCTATTTTTAGAAAGTTTCATATATAATACTTTAAGAAAAGTATTTATTTTGTATTTATTTTATAAACTTATATTAATATGTCTGTTATTAATGAAGAATTTTGTAAAAATGCAACATCACCTATAAATATAGTAAAAGGAAGTGAGATGGGACCATGTGTTTTAAAATGTGATTACAACTATGAATATGGAATATACTCACCAAATATTACAAACAAAAAAAATTATTTATCCTTAAATTATTCCGGAAAGACAAACCCCGTAAAATTTAATGATGAACAATATAATGTCACAGAAGTAAGAATATATCAACCATCACTTCATCAATATCAAGGTAATACAGCAGATGGAGAAATATTCATTATTCATAATGGACCTGGTAAGAATTTAATTACGTCAGTTCCATTTAAAATAGGAGGAAAAACAGACAAGGGATCTGCGCAATTATCGGCATTGATAATGGAAGCTGCTGCGAGAACTCCAAATAAAGATGAATCAGTTACTCATTCAAGCGGAAATTTTTCATTGAATAATTTTGTACCCAGCAAAAGAGGATATTTTTCATATATAGGCACGTTGCCTTATGGCACATGTAATGGTTCATATTCATATGTTGTATATAATGTAGATGATTCATTAAACATTAGCGCGGATGTTTTAGATAAATTAAAGAAGATCATCATAGGCACGTCGGCACAAATAAAGAATACCAACTATTTTTACAATAAAAATGGAGCCAATTCGAAAGGAAACGATGATAACATATATATAGACTGTCAACCGGTAAATGAGTCTGGGCAAATATTGGTTCAAGAAGAAGGCACTAAAGAACAGAGTACTGGGTATAATTTTACAGATGAACAAATGAAAACACTTTTATATATATTATTAGGATTTATAGGAGCAATAATATTTGTCTATATAGTAAAATTAATATTCAAAAAGACTAGTAACGGAGCGACTACGAATCCACTGTCTACCAGTAAGTAACATATATCGAGATAAAGAACATATTTCCATAAATAATAAGATTTTGATTATTTATAGAATAGATTGGTAGATGGATTGGGTGTTGATTTAGCAACATTGTAAGTATTTACACAAATGAGGTTGTATCTTGTACATTCATGGCGTCATGAATGTCTTCACTCATTGGTTTGTATTGAAGGTTGCTAGGTCCAGCTGTTTCTACTAAAGGAGCCATTTGTTTTACAACCTCTTCTTCTAAAGTAACTGGAAATTGATTAAAAGCGCTAAAATGTCCGCTCTTCTTTATTTCAGTTGGTAAATATCGTTCAATAGCAAGAGTTCCAGTTGAATGACTCGACCTACGAATTAATTCATAAGCCGCAAATATTCCAACTACTCCAATAATGGGATTTACACGAGCAAACATGTAAAATGCCAATAAGATTACAACAAGATTACCATACACATTATCTATTAAATTGGCCATGATAGATGGCGTTTGAAAATTGAGAACAATGTATAAAATTAAAAAGGCAAGTAGAGTAAGTTGATGATAATTACCCGGTTTGAACAAATTCTGGTAAGATTCCATATATCATATTATTATATTTTTTATTTTTATAATACCACCATCTCTAAAGATTTCTATTCGTAGGGATTTTACATCAATCAAATAAAAATTATCGAATGAAGATATGAGTAAATAAATATAAAATTGAATAAATATAAAAATGTTAAATACAATCATACAATACACTCATGGCTTACTTGGGTAAAAAAGGATATTCTATTCCAAAAACAAATTTAAATGTAAAAGAGCAACAATTTATTCGAGATGAGCTCACTGTAAAAGGATACGTTCCTAAATCACCAGTCCAACCCGAACCATTTTCAATTTATCGTGAATCGCCTAATAAATTTTATCTACCACGGTATTTTGGACAAGATACATTCGGTGATTTTGCCGAAAACAAGCTGCCAAAAGGAGAAGATATTAATATCGAATTCGCAGGAGACTTGAGGGAATATCAAATTAATATTGTGAATAAATATATAGATTTCGTAAAAGACAGTGGTGGTGGACTATTGGACGTGGATCCAGGTAAAGGAAAAACTGTGATGGGTCTATATATTATTGCCAAATTGAAAAAGAAGACACTCGTTATTGTTCATAAATCTTTCCTATTAAATCAGTGGATCGAGCGGATCCAACAATTCTTGCCGACTGCGAGAGTGGGAAAAATTCAAGGCCAAATCATTGATATTGAAAATAAAGACATTGTGATTGGGATGTTACAATCACTCTCCCAAAAAGAATATCCGGAGAATTTGTTTGACAGCTTCGGTCTCTCTATATATGACGAAACACATCATTTAGGCGCAGAAGTATTTAGTCGATGTATGATGAAAACAATTACAAACTATACATTGGGATTATCTGGCACGATGCAACGAAAAGATGGACTGACTAAGGTATTTAAAATGTTTTTAGGTGACATTATTCATAAGGAAAAGACGGATACAAAAGAACATAAGGTAATTGTAAAGGCAATCTATTACAGAGTAGATGACGATGATTTTAACGAAATCAAATATGATTATCGAGGCAATCCATTGTACAGCACAATGATTTCCAAGCTATGTAGTTACAATCATCGGTCTGAGTTTATATTAAAAGTGTTAGAAACAGAATTGGCACAGAATCCAGAACAACAAATCATGATATTGGCACATAATAAATCATTGATTACGTATTTACATAAGGCGATTGAACATCGTAATTTGGCTACAGTTGGCTACTATATAGGTGGAATGAAGGAAGCTGATTTGAAGATAAGTGAAGGCAAGAAAGTAATTATAGCGACTTACGCCATGGCGTCTGAGGGACTAGATATCAAAACCCTCACCACATTGATCATGGCATCTCCTAAAACAGACGTTTGTCAGTCGGTTGGCCGAATTCTGAGAACAAAACATACCTCGCCACTAGTAGTCGATATTATTGATAAACATGATATATTTGAAAATCAATGGCACAAACGAAGACAATATTATATGAAACAAAAATATAATATCATTTCTACTGATAATACTCGTTATATGAGTAACATGTGGCAAACTGTTTATGATCCATGTAATAGTGAAGAAAGTATTAAAAAAATTAAGAAGACCGAAGAACCATTGAAAGGTGTCTGTTTAATTAAATTATAATTACAATATATAATTATATTCACCATCAAATTATAACATCAATCTAAACTATTTGGTTATATGGAGGTGAATCACCTAGATGTTTCCATGAATTCATACAATTGTTTGTAGGTGTAAAAGGCACTGGATTAGCCAAGGCAGAATCGGCAGCACTTAGATTGCCTCCACTAGAATAACCATGCGAATTTGCGACATTAGACATATACTGACTATAACCGCCACGCTGCATATGTTTGCCTTTTTTGCCAGAACGATAAAGTCTGCGTCTTTTACCGCCAGATTGTTTAGATGCATCCATATTCGTATCTGATGACATACCTTTATTATTATATCTAGAGAATTCACCTAAATGGACTGACCCTCCATTACCAACTCCAGACGCAGATGCTAAACCCTGTGTAGTAGAAAACCCATATCCGTTCCCACCACGATAAGACTTACGTTTATGACTCTTGCGACTCTTGCGACTCTTGCTGCTTTTACGACTCTTGCGACTCTTGCGACTCTTGCTGCTTTTACGGCTCTTGCTGCTTTTACGGCTCTTGCTGCTTTTACGGCTCTTGCGAGTCTTCCTTCTTCCTCCAGTCATAGTATCTTGATACAGCCCTTTTTGCTGTAATGATAATCCACTTCCAGCTCCACCACAACCAGTGACAGCACCAACTTTGCTTGAGAACCCTGGATTGGAAAAATGAGCATTTTGTGAATTAACCAAACCAGCTGATTCAACTAAAGACATTATATATATATATATGGTATAAAAAAGAAACGATACAGTATTTTTGGGATTTTGAGTTATACGCAATGTTAGGATAGTTTGTTGACGTGTTTATAAAATGCCGTGTCAATAAATATAGCGAGAAGCATTGGAAATTGCCATGAGTTATAAAAACCAGAATATGTATCGCGTCTTAATATTATAGATACAAAAAAAATATATCCAGTACCTATAGTAGCAACTAGTAAGCAACCTATAATAATACTTTCCAACCATGTTGTAGATCGCATAAATATAATTATATACATATAGCGCATATAATTATACCTAGAGTGAGTAAATAATTTACACTACTATTTTTTACGATAACTACTGGGTGTGTTGAACATACGTGTCACGTGATTTGCCTTTTTCACATCAAGTAAATGTCTATATACAATATTTCCGTGAGTGGAGACTTTTAACGGGACATATTTATCAAATTTTCTGTTATAAACACATTCCATATTGACCCACTTATCTAAAGTTACAAATTTATCATCCTTTATATTTTCAAAATCGTCATCGTCGTCGCTTTCCTCTAAAGTGTCCAAATTGGCATTTTCTTTTATATTTCTAAATATTTGATTCATCATGACACTTGTTTTGTAATCTGGGATAGCTGCTATATCAAAAAATTCCAAATCATTTGGTACATCGTGATTTTTATTTCTCACAAATAAATGGTACACGTCGTTTTGTAAATCTGGTTTGACCGAAAAAATTTTATTTTCAATATTATCGTCAGTAGTTGTCTTGTAAATGGTTGAGTTATATAAATTTGTTTTACCATGAAAGTCACGATTTTGTATAGAATATACTTCATACGGTAATTGTCTAGCACAAGAGATAGCGTTTTCAAATGAACTCTCAATAATAGGTAGACCGAATCCAATTCCTCGATTTGTTACAATAGATTGTTTTAACTCCTTATCAAATATATTTTTTAATAATCCTAACTTATCTTGTTCATTATTTGCTTCTACTTGTTTACCCTTGTAATAATGGATATTTTCAATAGAAAAGAATTTGCTCTCATTCATAGTAAACAAGGTACCATAAAAGATGGTGCCTAATACCAGTTTCTTATCAAAAAATTGTGGCACAATATACATATCTTTGATTGATTTTTGTGCTCCGACCGCCAATTCGATAAAAATACAAACCCTTTTGTCTTCAAAATAGGTGAACCATGCCAAATGTTTCTTTCCCTTTGGAATGACCCAGTACATGTCGCTAGAAACTTTCTTATGGATATTTTCATAAGAAAGTTTCAATTCTGGTAGTCGTTTTAATAAGTCATCTCGTTGGTTATACGACAGCTTCATATCTGTATATATTATCCATAGTAATAGCTTTAAACCACTTGATGACAGTATATTATATAAAAATGTACAAAAACTTATATTACTGGTTAAAATGCGGAGTAACTTCCAGACGAAAACGACGCCCCACTCATCAATGTCTCGCTAGTTAACAAACTGCCCATATTATTCACATTTGAAGTAGACGATGAATTAGACGAAGACGCAAATGGCAAAGTGTTTGACGTTTTTTTGCTGTCACTCAATTCTTTCAAATAATTTTTCAGTTCATTTTTCATACTCGTACTTTCATTACTCGTATTTACTCGATCTTTTCTCAATGTATCATTCATGTTTATATTTGTATTCATATCTGCCGAATCAGTTACATTATAACGAATAGTCGTTTCCTTCATAGTATCATACAGCGCCTCATATTGTTTTTGAGGCTTATTTACTAAATCTTTTACTTTTGGAATTGTCAGATTCGTTTTAAAAAATGTAAATAAATAGTGAACTAATACGATTAATATTAGCGAGATGACACTCATTTGAATAATCCATGGAAGCATATTATATACTACTTATAAAGTTTTAATAACGATAAAAACGTAATCATATCTTCCTTTATCGACTCTGTAATTTCATTTTCGTTCGTTTCAAAATATATTCGGTTATTATTTTCTACTATTAGCGTGAGTATACTAGTTGGAGTTAACCTATATTTCTTATGTTCTAATTTATTGTATTTATAGTGTATTGGTATGTAGAATATTTCCTTTCGACCAATATTATTTGGTTGTAAATTAAGCAAAATTTCTCGAGTAAATGATACTTGTTCATATTCAACATTTTCAATAAGCTTGTATATTTTATTATTTATAATTTCAAATATACCTTCATCTGTGTCAAAATGTAAAATATCATATTTATCTTGATAATATTCATCTAGTAATTTTATATCAGTCTGTTTCAATATCAGTAAACTAGAGGCATTTAATTGTCTAGATAATGTAGTAGGTTTATAGGTTAGATAGATCCGCATTATTTATATATTAGCATAAACCATTTAAACCTATTCCACAAATTATTAATAATTATGGTAGATATCGTATTAGTAGAAAAAACTGGCGAATTAAAGACCAGCAAATATGTAGTTGGTAAGGATGAATTATATAAGAAGTGTAAGTTTAAAAAAGACGAAAATTTCGAATTGAGACATACTTGGATTAGTAAAAAAGACAAATATTCGTTTAAGACTGTCTCGATTTATGCTAGAGATACTGGAAAGGCAAATACCGAAAATAAATACGATTTACCTCCTCCCGTGGACAATATTTTGTATTTTGGATGTACCGCGTTGGTGGCGCAGAATGATGATGGCGAGTATGTTAACTTGTCAGTAGAAGATTGGGAGAAGTTTTACGAGGAATTGTTTGGTGGCTTTGAGAATCTAGCTGACACCGCGCTAGAGGATGAAAATGAAGAGGATGAGTTAGCAAATATTCCGGCAGAAATGAAAACAAAATCCGGGTATTTGAAGGACGATTTCGTCGTGGACGACAACGAAGGTGAAAATAGTAATACGTCTAGCAATGAAGAGGATGAGTGGGGTGACGATGATACATCCGAATTAGAATTTGAAGAATATAGTTACAGTGATGAAGACTAGGTCGGTCCAATTTAGATACAATATATTATAAAGTTATACCATTATATATTAGTATTACAATTTATATAATATATTTTGTAATACTAATATATAATGGCGTGTTCAATTACGTGTATGATATCTGCTATTTTTGTAATAGGTATGATATATTTCTACAATATAAGTGATAAAAGTGATATAGCAAAAAAATACAAACAACAGCTATCGTCTGTTTTACTAACTAGATATGAAACAATTACACAGGAGAGAATGTCTATCAGTTATTACGGATATGGACTAGGTGTGCTATTTTCTCTCATTATCATATACTACAACTTAAATATTAAGGGTGCTAAGATGAATTCATTTGCATTGGCATGTACAGTTATGGCAACTACTTTCCTAACAAATTATTTCTATTATATTTTATCTCCTAAGGCAGATTGGATGTTGAATCACATGAGTAGTCAAGAAGAAGTTCATGCTTGGTTGCAAATGTATAGGGGTATGCAGTATAACTATCATATGGGACTAGCATTAGGAATAATAGCGGTAGGTATATTCGCTATTGCGTTTAGATGTTAAACATTATATTTTATAGTATTGATTATAAAAAAATTGATTAAAGAAATGTGACTATAATGATAGTAATAGTACAGTATGCATAAAATCGAGAATTCAGATACATTTAGACAAAACATTGTCTCTAAGTTGAAAAATATATTGGACGATGAAAATGTGTGTTCTAACTTAGAGAAAGGAATATTTAATTACAGTTTAGAACATGCTGATAAATTAAATGTTGTTAAGAAATGGGATAATAATTACTTCGTGAAAATTTATTTAGATAGACTGCGTACTATTTATATTAATTTACAAGATGATGGGCTTAAACAATCCATGAAAAATAAAACGATAAAGGCGCATACATTGGCATTTATGTCTCATCAAGAAATGAGGCCAGACAAATGGGAGGAATTAATACAAGATAAGAAGGTTAGAGATGAAAACAAGTATGAGCCAAAATTAGAGGCATCCACAGACAATTTCAAGTGTTATAAGTGTAAATCAAAAAAATGTACCTATTATCAATTACAGACACGTTCTGCTGATGAACCTATGACGACGTTTGTAAACTGTTTAGACTGTGGCAACCGATGGAAATGTTAGATAAAGAAACTGTAAATAAAAAGAAACTGAAATAAAAATAAAATAAATATATATATGCAAACCACGTGTAATTACAAATATAATATTTATAGAATAATAATTATTACTTTTGTAATAACCGCATTATGGGATGTTATGCTTAGAACACTATCATTATATAATCCTATACCAAGTGTGAAATCCTTTTTTCCATTTATACAATATTTGGAACCTTATTTTATGAAACATACTCTATTAGCTGCTGCCTTGATTGCTGGGTTTGTTGGTGCCACTAGTCAAATAATAATATTGTATTTTATGACATTTCCTACTCGCAATAGTTCAATGAAATATATAATTCAATTTATGATATGGACATTTATAGTAAGTTCTCTTTATGGATTTATAATGAAGGCAAGTAAGTTATTTCCATACTTAGATAAATATTATTACGAACCATTAGGATTATTCAAAAGTTTATATCACGATGGTACTTCGGGGTTAATCGTTCAAATTACACTATTCTTTTTGCTAAATTATATATACACCTTTGAAGATTTAAGTTCGCACAAAAATACGAAATAAATAATCCAAAGTTTAGGTTTTTCATACCTTATGTATATTTTGTTTATAGCAATTCGGTAAA
>OCVQ010002062.1_pt1 | contig 13910 bp, 13 predicted proteins | sample 1539061 | NCBI WGS metagenome assembly OCVQ01 (sample SAMEA3355526, study PRJEB22509) | marine metagenome | biome: marine; feature: river plume; material: water | place: USA | collected 2010-08-08 | depth 0.5 m | reverse complement strand
CAGCACCAGTCTTGCCAGATGTAACACCAGACTTAGTGTAGATCCTGATCTGGTTATCCTGCGTGGTCATCGGCGTCTTGCCGCCAATCGTAAGCGATGTTACAGTAGCAGATCCAAGCGTAGCAGTGCCAGTAGAGGTCAGGGAACCTGTAACTTTAAGGTCAGCGACATCCGTCTTTCCTGTGACCGCCAGTCTGCCGTCAACTACAAGATAACCCTTCTGGGTATAGGAAATCGTACCAGCAGAAGCGACTCTGACAGGATCTGTCTGCGTAAGTGTGTAGGTGAATGTATCATCATTCGTAACAGTGATAGCAGTGTCAGCACTGTAAGCCGCGTTGCTGGCTACGATCACTAGGACTGCACCTGTGGTTAGTCCGTGTGCCGTAGATGTAACGGTTACAAGTAATCCGTCGCCAGACACCCAAGACTTGCCAGTTACATTTACGCCGTCGTTTGCGGTAACTAGAAGGCCCTTGTTAGGCTGACCGTCGATGACCGATGTAACAAGCGATTCAATGGTGCCGTTAGTCGCGGAAAGCGTAGGCAGAAGAACGGCTACCTTGAGCAGTTCCTCTACCTTGATCTGCTTCAGCACGGTTCCGCTGTTGTCGTAAATCAGGATTGTATCTAGGGCCTTGTCTACTCCAGCGGTGAGGATCTGCTCCTTGCTGGATACGAAAGTAGGGTTGATGGTAGTCAGATCGACAAGTTTCTTGAGTTTGTCGGCTGTTACCAGATCCCCGTCTTCAAAGGTCTGAATTCTATTTAGATCGGTCATATTAGTCTTTGCTCACTATGTTTCTTCCAGTGAGCGTGGCGTCAACAGTAACGCCTCTCACGGACGGTTGCCCAGTGATCATTCGGTATTCGACCTCAGCCGCATACCCCCTAAGAGCGATCGGGACTCTACGCGAGATGTCCTGCTCAGGCAGGATCTGCACGGTGTCCGCGATGATCTCTTTGTCTGGGTTAATCACTCTAACATATGTGAATATGGAACCACCGTTCGGCAGTGACATATCCGTATTCACGGCAGAAAATCTTTTCTCGTACAGGTTACCGATCGTAAAGCGACGAGTAATCATACGGGTATCCGTTGGGATAACTCTTACTTCGGCTTCTCCAAGCCAAGCACCGTATTCGACTGGTACTGTACTGGGGTCGTCCTCGATAAGCGAGAAAGGTAGAATAGGGGTGCCAATGTTGTCCGTCTCATCCCCGTAGATATGCTCCTCTGTAAGGTATACGCCTCCGCTGGAGAACAGCGTATTGTTTGCGAGGCCCCCGCCGTTGTTAACTAGGAACAACCGCTTCTTAGATCCGTAGTTAACGATGCAGAAATCATCCACATAGAAATCTCTAGATCCAATCTCGGTAGCCGTACGCGTGGGGTAGGTATCAACGCTTTCCCAAGCCTTGTTAAGGATGTTATAAACGAACACCCTATTCGGCCTTGTGTGAGGGTTGCCCTGAGCGTCGTTGCCGCAAGGGATAGCCATAAACAGGCGGTTATCGAAGAACACGCCGTGGGCTGTATGAATGTACTGCCTATTAGCCTCAGCCAACTGGTCGTTGATCGGAGAAGACAACGGCTCCAGCGTATTGATTGTCTTAAGATCCAACTGCGGCTCCAGCATATAGATGCCAGCGTCGGACAGGAAAAATACATACCTACCTGTATTGACGATCGCTCTCTTACCGACGCAACCAAACGAGTTAGAGATGGAAGTAAGGTAAGACTGGGACTCAGGGTTCTCTCCAGTCACATAGGACGAGTTAACTACGCGACCTTTATAGATCGAATTACGCTCAAAAATGATGAACTCATTTTCAAGCCAAGGCGTAAAACCAACCAGTTCGTCGTACGATCCTAGGTTGATTGTAAACTGGCCCATAGTAAGATCCCACGCGGTGAAATCTAGGTAGTCAGAGACGGCAAGTTTATCGCGGCCCTGCTTAAGGATGATTCTATTCCCCTGATAGATCGCGGCATCAGAGGACGGCATAGAAGCGGAAACGCCGCTTAGTACTGTCTGAGGGGCAACGGTAACCGTAGTTCCATCAAAGATAAACGGAGGCTTTGCCTTTTGGGTTACGATATCTCCAACACCTTGATTGTGGTTAGCACCCAATGTGTAGGTGAAGATGTGGTCATCGATCCTTGTGATGATGTAATTACCGTTGAATGCAGTATCAGCGGATTCCGCGATCGTAACCTCGTCTCCAGTGACATAACCGTGAGGCTTTAGCACTGTCCTAGCGGCATCAGAGTACACCGTCACGGTGACCAACGCGTTGTTATTCTGATGATTGTACTTAGCGTAATAGGGAACTTCGTGGGCAGGAAGGCCCCTGAAGATGTACAACTTATGAACCGCTTGGACTACAGATACGCTGTCCGTAGCGGAGATAGATCTGCCAGCAGGGTATACGGCGAAAGAGTCGTATGTGTTTGTGGAGGGGTTAAATGTGCGAAGTTTGTCCGTTGTCAGGATCACGATCTTCTCCACCCCAGATGTAGTCACAAACTTGCTTGAAGCCCTGACGGTCTGACCCGACAGATCTTCGTTATTCATCCGCTTCATACCCTTTCGGGCCTGAGCGACGCCTCTTTCCAGCCTGAGATTTCTTGCGTACTGAAGGAACTGCTCTTTCAGAAGGACAGGGTTAGTACGCGACTCCATACCAATGAAGCCGCCGTCCCTGTCTGTCTGGTACTGAGCATTAGGCATTAGGGAGTAGTTGTAACCCCGCCGTTACCATCCGTGTACCAGTCGGAAGTTCCGTCGTTTCCGAGCAAGGTTCCAGCGGGATTCCAAGTCACAGATCCAGTATCACCCCAGTATGTAGAACCGTCAGAGTGGTAGTACTCAGCGGTGGGAACGGTTCCTAGAGCGTACGAGTTGCTTAGTTCGTACACATAGACGATCTCGTCTCTGGAGCCTGTATTACCAGTGGGATCTCCTTCATTGTAGGAAGGGCCACCGCCACCAGTATAACTTTCATAATAGCCTCCTGATCCGTTTCCGTAGTAACTGTAATCTCCGTTTGAAGCAAGATAGGTTCCGTATCCGTACCAATGAGGGCCATCGGTGTCGTAATAGTAGGTGGTGCAGTCGTAATTATAGGCTTCCCTAGTATTCCAGTACCCAGCCTGATAATCGCCGCCTAATTCAGAAATATAGATGTTTTCTGGTCTCTGTCCCGTGTTGCCTGTATCGCCAGAACATCCACCGCCGCCGCCGCTGAGTTGGTACCACTGACCGCCACCATTGCCGTCAGTTCTCCAAGTCCAGTTTTCTCCGCTGAAATAGAAAGTTGTAGCGTTTCCGTTCTGGTCGCAACCGATGTCCTGATCTGCGGCGGGCCATCCACCTGAGGAGAAAGTGGTGCAATCTCCATTGGCAGTTAAGCCTTGAGATTGAGTAAACTGATACATTGGCTGTCCGTTATCCTGACCTTGGCCGCCAAATCCGTAGATCTGGTCACCAACGCTTCCGTAATTGATCTGTGAAGAACTCACAACCGTTCCAGCGACAGGGCAGTTAGCGTATCTTGCAGGAACTACGCACGGCTGTCCGTTGTTAGCCGTAAAGATAAGTTCAATCGGGTAAAAATTGGTGGAAAAATAAAAAGCATTCCCATTAACATCATACTGCTGATTGTATCCAGACCCAGATCCTGTGATGGATGGAGCAGACATAAGCACTGTAACATTGGCGGCAGTTGCTACAGGATTAGTTGCCGTGATCGGAGGATACGCGGCAGTAAGTGCGTTAAGTGAGTTCTGGGAGATCTCGTTTCCAACCTCTACGACATTCGTAGGGATGTGAGAGTCGCTGGAAAACCAAATGCTCATCGTACAGGGATATAAAATTGTCCGTAGTTAGTGCTAATCAGTAACTCGCTAGGGTAATGCACCTTAAAAGATTCATAATCAAACCCATTGGCATTTGCTGTAGGGTTGGTCTTCTGAACCCTGCCATACAGGGTAGACATTGGAACTGCGGGATTACTCGCACTAGAACCACTTGCAGAAAGACCATTAAGGATGTTCTGAGACAGTTCGTTACCGACCTCTACCACATTGGCAGGGATAAGTTGCGTCCGTGTCAGCGTGATTCCCATTAAGATACTGCGTAAGCGAGATGAATAGGAACAGAGATGTTAGGAGAAATGACTCGGACGGCACCGTTGTAATTATCCACACCAATGTTGCCCTGAGGTGGAAGGATAAGGCCAGCAGTACCAGTCTCATTAAAGATCACTTCAATCGAGTTAGAGGTAGACTGGTTCTGGATAAGAACCTGAACTCTACGCGTACCGACTGGGGCGATAGGAAGGATAGTGGTAGCCGTATTGGCGGTGGCACTTGTCGTCAGGTCGCTATGGGTGTAGGACTTGATGAACGGCCCCTGATATTCGATTTTGCTCATAATTAGTAAGAATCAATAAAGTTGATGCGTCTGATCTGTCCCTGCTGGCGAAGTTCCTTGTCGTACTCCTGTTCAAGGATACCAGCGGCATCTATGTCGGCTTTGCCAGCATCTTCATACTGCTGTTCAGACCTAAGGAAGTCCGCGTACACGCCTCTGCTGATGTACGAGGCAAACATATACGGGATAGCGATCTTGATCCATCTGGCATCACCAGCACCGTTGTTGTTAAGCGGCTTAGTGCCAGCGGGGATCGTCGTTGACGCGTAATAGAAGTTACCAGCGTGTGGGAAGCCAGAGACAGGCATTAGAGTGCCTGTTCCAGACTCAGAGTCGAAGTAAGCCTGAGCATTTGCTCTGTAAGCCACCGAAGCACTCCAGAGTTCACCGTTGAACTCAGGTCGTCTTGTTCTGTATTCAACCCAAACGGTAAGGATGGGTGTATTGACGACGATCGTTTCTGTATTGTTGATCGCGGTCAGGGCGTAGGATACATAAACCGCCTGAGTGGTCGTAAGCGGGTTTCTGCTGTATACGCCGACGATCTCGCCAGAGTCAGACGGGATAGGAACCGTCCTGAGATCTGTCGTCGTGTCGTGGCTTACGGTAGCCTCGACAAACCTAGTAAGAGAGAACCAAGGGTAAGACTCCCAAGCGAGTCTAAGCCGTTGGTTGGCGAACTGGCGAACAGTCCTAAACTGTTGCTCAGTGATGTTAGACAGGTCATACCCACATAGGTTGACCGAATCGAACAGGATTGTGCTGAAGTCAGTAGTCCTCACAGAGGCTTTCCGCTGGCGTCAGTGATCTTATTGCTAACGAGGACTTGGCTCTTTTTGGCTGTATTCACTACGCATTCAGGATTGTCCTTCAGGAACTCCCTGAGGAAATTCTTATCCTTCCAACAATCGTAGGTGCCAAAGTGCTGTCCCCAAAAATGGAAAGACTCTGGGGGGATACGGGCAACGAGTTGCCCGATCCCGTCCACAGTCTTGTCAACGCCATTGTGGTTGGCTTTAGCCGCCCACTTGAGGTTGTGCTGAGTCTTGACCTTCTGCATCTCCCAACCAGTTCGGATCTCCCTGTGGAAATCCTTCAGGAGTTCCTCAGGTACGGCTTCCGAGATCTGGCGGGAGATGTCCACGGTCAGTGGATTAGAGGTCGAACTTACCGAAGGCGAGCGGGTTATGGATGCAAAGACCCAGAACCATCTCGATCGCGTTGGCAGGGCCACCACCGTTGTCGGTCAGTTCAATGACCTCAGCGATGTTGCCGCCGTAGCGGATCTCGGTATGCTCAAACGGAACGATGAAGCCCTTGTTCAGGTTCGGCGTGTAGTTGCCGTAGGTGCCCGAAGCAGGGTTCTGGTCGATATCGCCAAGCCAGTTGGAGATATGGAGGTTGATCGTACCGAAGTCGCCTTGGAAGACATCGATGTACTGGCTATAGGTCGTGTCGCCGCCTTCACGCATCGTGCGGATCGGGGACGCGGTCATAGCACCGCCATTCGGTGTCGTGTAGACGAGGTTGGAGAAGGCTCGCTTCAGGTTAACCGCGACGAGGCCGTCCCAAGAACGGCTCTGGCCCGTCTGCTTGTACAGAGCGGTGAGCATATCCTGACAGTGCGACTCATTCAGGTTAGCGGGGGCGGCACAGGTGTTGGCGTTAGCGACGGTACGGCTGGTGCCGCTGATAGTCTTCGTCGCGGAGGCGGCGATGATATTATCGGCAGGGGTGCAGTACTGGTCGGGAACGGGGAGGATCGAATCCTTTTCCCACTTGGTCTTCGTCCACGAATCAAGGGCACGGGTGCGGTAGCCGACGGTGCCGTTGTCAGCCTGAGCCGTCTGGGACGAGGTCAGGGCGACTTCGACATCTCGCTTGATGGCGAGCATCGCCTTAGCCATCTGGCGGGAACGCTCAGACGGGGTGCCAGCGAGGCGAACCATATTCGACTCAGTGAGTTTCGAGACGCGGAACTTGCGACGGAAGATCTGCGGATAAGCCGCGAGAGTCGCACGGTAGCCGATCGTGAACTGATCCATCTTGGCACCACCAGAGGTGTCGCCAGTGACGGATTCGTCGGTGCCGTCAACGACGGGCTGGACGCGGGGATCGGGGTTGGAATCGACCTGCCACTGGAACATCGTGTTGGACGGCTCGGCACCCTTGCGGGCCATCGTGGTGAAGGGGGTATCCTTCGCCTCGACGAGCGTGATCATATCGGCGATGTCTTCGCGGCGACCGACTCGGTTGGCTTCATTAGAGGCGTTGTACCCCTGAAGATCTCTTTCAAACAATCTAGGCATAGTATTTGGTGCCTTGCGGCGGTTGGGAACTAACTATCGAGACATTAACCTAGCCTCAATTAGGGACGCGAGATCATCTCTGGAACCAGTCTTGGTAAACCTCTGTTCGATTTCCTTAGCCTTTACATTGTTGTTAGTGTTGGCAGACGGAGCGATCGACGGGCGACTGGGCTGTAATTGAGGGCGACGGACGGTTGTCTGAGAGGACTCCTTGACCTTTCTCGCGTTACGAGAGGCCATACCGAAGACAAAGTCTCCGATGACCAACTTGTAGTCGGGGAATTGTGCAAGTTCGGGGAAGTTTTTCAGGAGACCGATGGCGGTCGCATACTCCCTAGAATCCTTTTTCTGCCACCACGGATACTCTTTCTCCGCGAGCGGGTCGAAGTGACGGCGAGCGTTGATGAACTGCTGTTGAGCGGGAATGTTGGTTTCGATGTCCTTCAGTGCATTGACCTTCATCTTGCGGACTTCGGATTCGTCCACCGTGATGAATTCGCCATTGCCCTTCGGGATCTCGCCACCGTACGGGTTCTCCTCACACCAGTCTCTCACTTTTCTAGCCTGTTCAAGGGCCGTGTTAAGTTCAGTTTCCACAACGATATTAGCGAAGGGATTCTTAGTTCTCGGCACGACAGGCTCGTCTTTCTTCGACCGAAGTTCTTCCAGTTCAGTTCTGTATCGTTCGGCCTCAGCCTCTGCCTCGCGGCGTTTGGCTGTGATCTTGTCGATACGCTTCTGGATATGCTTCGGGATTCCACTTTCCTCGTCCAGATCAGTACTATCAGCCTCCTCAGCCGAATTCCTTTGTGATCTTTTATCAATGCCAGATGCGGACTGGAGTTCCTCAGCCAGAGGATTATCGAGTTCGCGAGGCTGGTCTTCCACCGACTGCGTATCGGATTCGGTAGCATCCGTTGCCGCTTGTCCAGTAAGCGACGATGTCTCTAGCATAGACGCGAGAGCGTCCAGTGACAGAATGCTGGATTCATTCTGCTTTGTTCCCTCTTGCGAGGAGTTGTTATCTTCTTGGTTGGGCATACAATTTAAGGACTTGTAAGAAGTCCGACAGGGTTTTGTGGATCCCAGAACCACGGGCAGTTTTTGCCCAAATTACTCTTCGGTCAACCAGTCAGGCCAGCGGCAGTAATGAAGTGCATCATTAGTCCACTTTTGACATATATCACACCACATCGGGAGCGTTTTTACGAGCCGCCTGAGTTCTGACATCGATTAGGAACACCTTCAAGTCAACAAGACCCTCTACGCGACCGCACTGGTGACCACGCTTGTCAGCGGGGATATCCTGTGCGATCGCCTGAGCAGTCTCAATGCTGACGAAGTTATCGATGATCGCCATAACGGCGTCGAACACATCGTTCTTACCGTTGAACGACAGTTTCTGGATTGTGTCCTGAGTAGGCTTTAGATCGTCCATAGATTACATCATCGGGGGTTGACCGCCCTGTTCAGGAGGAGGGCCACCCTGAGGGGGCTGACCGCCGCCGCCCATCTGCTGTTGGATGGTGGCGATGGCTTCCTCTTCGGACATACCCTGCTCCATCAACTGCACCATCATCTGCTCGATCTGACCGCCTTGCTGGCCTTCTGCGGCGGCTTGCTGGGACTGTGCGGCTCTCTGCTGGGATACCTGTTCGCCTACAGCGTCGGTGCCAGCGGCGACGCCGCCTTGGCGGGCCGTATTTGCCTGTTTGGCAGAGTCGATAAGGCTCTTGACCTGATCGGCAAGGTTCGGGCCTTGCGGGGCCACGCCCGTGCGACCGACTTGCTTGTTCTGTTCCTGCTGGACGGACATCTGCAAGTTCTGGACATACTGCTGGAACAGTTGCTGGAAGATCTGATCTCCCTGTAGTGCCTGTTGGGCCTTCGGATTTTGCTGGAGGATTTGCTGGGCCAACTGCAACCGCGTAGGAGCAGTAGGATCGTTTTCGACGAGAGCAGGGGCGTTGCCGAGCAACATAAGACCAATGTCGGTCTGCACATCTCTGAACATCTTCTGAGATGCCTGTTCGTTTGCGACGATGAGTTCCTTCGCCGCATCTGGAGAGATCGTCTCCATAATCATAGTGATCAACTTGCTTCTGTCCACGGTGCCAGACTGGTCGAGCGGGATAACGAACTTGGTGATAGCGTCCAACTTCTCCATCACAAGGTTGGTATCAACCTCGCGGACATCGAACTTAACGATGAAGTCAAAGCCGCCGTGGATGTCGGTCGCACGGGCAGGAAGATCGACACCGCAGATCTTAACCTTCTCTTCTGGGGTGAGGTACTGGAGTGCCAGAGTGAAGACTTGCTGGTAGATCTCAGTCCAAGCCATAAGCCAGCCGTTCACCATAGTCTGCTGGAGCAACTGGGATCTGACATCCTCGACATACTTGGAAGTGAGTCCGTAGTAAGCCGCGTGTTGGGCTTCCACACGCTCGATCATAGAAAAAGCCATCTGCGGATTGCCAGCGGGAGGCTCAAGGAACGAGTAGTCGTCCTTCGTCGTGACAGGCAACTGGACGGCAGGGCCGATTCTGTTGATCGCACCAATACGCTTTGCGACCTTAATAGGGGGAAGCGTCTCGATCGCCGTTCTATCGCGAAGCGAGTCGTGCTGTGCCTTCACTTCGTCCTGATCCGTTCTGCTTACCTCAGGAACGCCGCGAGACTCCATAATCGGGCGTCTGGTGACTTCTCTGGAGTAGCCGACGAAAGGATATTCGCCGTGGTAGTAATCAAGGATTTCGTGTTTCGCCCAAAGTTGGTCGCCTACCTGAGGGGAGAAAACCGTAAAGTAGATCGCAGGAATACCGTCCTTGTTGACCTGTCTCGCGTACGCGTAGACGATCTCGATCATATTCTTACCACGCCAGACATTGGTCGTCAGGACATTGGTGACTGGAGTAAGGCTAGGATCGTTATACATCGACGACTTCCCAAGCGTCTGGGCGGCGGCTTCGACGAACTTTTCATCCCATCCATCGTTCACAGCCATAGATCTTAGTTCGACTTCCGAGATGAATGTGCGTCTAAAGATGACTCTGGCCCTCTGGAGATCTACCGTCTCCTGCGGGAAGGTGATTTCATCGTACGGCTTAAGAGCGGTGACGCAGGGCAAGTTCTTGAAGATGTAAGGCTCCTCGATCTCGGCGTGGCCCTTCTCTCTGAGGTCGATAACCATCTTGCGGCATTCGGCAAGCGTGGCACCATTCATCAGGGTCATCATCTGAGAGGCCAAAAACTCGTCGTTGGAACCACTGGCAATCATCTCAGGAAGGTTAGCCAGAACGGAATCAGGCTGTTCCTGTTTGTACATCTCCGAGATGGCGGTGATATCGTCGATGGTCACTTTCTGTCTGCGGATAGATGTCTGCTGATCCCAAGTGATATGGAAGATAGTCCAGCCGTAGGTAAGAGCGTACTGAGCCGCAAGATAGGCTTCCGAGTACATCTCCCTGCTGGATCTGTTCTCAAGGATCCAACGCATCAGAGTGGAAGACGCACTAGCAACGCCGCCGTCATCAAAAGTGACGCCGCTAACCCTGAGCGTAGAACGCTGGAACGCCGTGATCATCAGGGCGGCAAGATCGTTGATGGTTCGATCTACAAGCCTAACGCGGACATCGGAGGCACCCTCCCACGGCATAGCGGGATTGCCGTCGTTTCTGATGTCGCTGTGCTTCTTGCCGTCGTCGGATTGACCGTGCCAGCGGCAGTAGCGGATGTCGTCCAGTGCGGCAAGCCGCTCCAGCGAGGATCCGTTATACAGAGACTCGTTGTACTCCTTGAGGAGATTATTGATGTCAGGCGTCTTTGACGCCGCCGCTGTCGCGTCCCGCGTCGGCGTGTTCCAGTTCTTTTGAGGTAGCATTGATGTGTTTTAGGATTTCGTCCCTGTGGAAGCGGTTTTGGCCTCCGAGGGTCTTGTAGGTAGAAAGTTTTCCTTCGCGGCGAAGCCTATCGAAGTATCGGGGGGACAGACCAGTCATTTCGGACGCGGCCTTTCTAGAGAGAAGAGGAGGGTAGTTCATCTTAGTAGGAAAACGGGCGGCTGGCCTGATAGGTCTTGTTGTCCTCATACTCAGGATTCATCACCGCTAGATATCTTAGGCAGTCGATAGGATCCTTGCTGGCACCCTTTTGACCGTCCTGACCTGTCCATTCTTTCAGGCAATAGATCAGGTTCTGGCAATCTTCAGAAACGAAAAGTTTGGGCTGGTTTACTGCACTTAACGGCTGGCTCATATCGTAGGACAACCAGTTGTTGATCATACCGACGCCTTCCTCGATCGCGATGCCAGCGGCTGGGGCTAGGAACATAGGGTAGTCTCCCTGCTGGAAAAGTTCGATGATAGAGGTGCCGCCTTCGCGTCCAGCGGCTTGGGTAGAACCAGCACGGGGGTCAACATACCGTTCGGTGATTACCTCGGCTCCCTCAAGGTGCCGCATCAGTTCCCTGTACTCGTCTAGACCTCTTCCAGAGTTCGTAGTCTGAGCCGACCCTACCTTTCCGTCTGGTTTCTCGGACGGGAGTGCCCATTCGCCAACAGAAGCGTCGGGCCATTCGCGGTAGACATACCTGTTGCCGTCTTGGTCAACCCGCATCCACAGGATAAACCAGTTTCTGGCCCCAGCGGGGTCGCAGGACATAAAGTTTGTGCCAGTTGCGGGAATCTTGCTGGCTGGTATAATGTTGGCGTCCCCAAAACGAGGAAATTGGGTGCCTTGAAGCGATTCAGCCCACCCGTACGCACGGATCTTGATTTCGTACGAAGAACGGCCTTTTAGGCCCTTAGCAAGGTGGTCAAACGGGTTATAAGGGTTAAACTCAGAGAAGAACCAGATAGCCGATGCTCCACGCCTGATGCACTTGGAAATGTAAGGCATCTCTCCAGCCTTGCACCCGATCACCGTGTTCAGTCCTTCCATCAACTTGGCTGGTTTAGCCTCTTGAACGCGTGATCCAGCGATGTAGTCCTTTACCACAGGCGTGTAGCCTGAGATCGGCGTAAAGGTGACGATCAACTTGCCGCGACGGGTGATATTACGGAATCTAAGCGTCTCGACCCAGTCCAGCGGCACAAGTTCGTCGCACCAGATTAGGTCAGTTTCGCCACCTTCGATCACGGTTCGATCTTGGGCGTAATTCATAAAGAAACACTGTGACCCATTAGGAAGGACAAACGAGTTCTCGGAGAAGCCGTTCTTCTGGGTATAGGCGATGTTCGTGACCTTGGTCTTCTTAGCCAGTTTCAGTTCGCTTGGGAGGTACTTCCAGACCACGCTCTGTTGCATCTGGATCGACGACTGGTTCGTCGTGTGAAGGCACCAGACGCGGGCGTTAGGCTTGTTGATCAGAGTATATACCACCCGCTTGGCGGCATACTCGGTCTTTCCTGCTCGGTTACCCCCAGAGATAAGCAATTCATCCCCTCCGTCGAGGAGACGGTCAGCATCACGCCAGTACCACGGCTCAAAGCCGTGCCTGTACGGGTCGGACTTTTCTGCCTCAATCTTATCTTCCCGAATCTGGAGGATCTCGACGGTCTTGGCTTCGCCGACTTTCTCGACGAGGGCTTTGATCTCCTCCTCACTAGGTGCGTGTAAGACTGGGTGCGGCGTCAGTTTCATCTATTCCCTCTCGCCCTGTACCGACGAGAGTAGTCACGGTGGTACTTGCGATTTGAGGGAAGAGACGGGGACGACGCCAGTGTTGTCCCCTTCCGACGAAGTTGGCCCTTAACAGCAGAAGCGTAGTACGAGGTACCTTTGGCGTACCTACGCGTAGCACCGCGACTGCTGTTTGCCGCTTCCTTCACTTAAGTTCGTCAGGCTTCTTGATGTCGTCAGACCACTTGGTCATATAGTTCTTGTACTTCTCGCTGGCGGCATCAGCACCGCTGAGAGCCTTGTCGATCTTGGATCGATTGTTGCGAGCGACAAAAACCGTCGCGACCGCACCGACGAGAACGCCGATGAGGAACCAGATGATAGCGGTTAGCATCGCTTGCCGCCTTTCTTCATTTTCTTTTTAGCCATATGTGTGGGGAGTGTCATAAAGATCCCGTTAGGATCATAAAAGTCAAATTAGAACTTACCCCTGAACCTAGGGTTACGCAGGGGGATCAGGAATCGGCTCATACCTCCCTCGACCCTGACCTCAACCTTCATACCCCTCACCCATTTTGTACCATCCTTTACCCGCATAAGCCTCTTCTCGCCCGCGAGCAGGACTTCGACGAGTCTGGGATTGCGAGGGAAGACATTTAACACGGAACACTCTGCCACCTCGGTCGCGTTAGCGACCGACAAATTTTTTTTCTCAGCCTCTACCTGTTGGACTTCGACGCCCCAGTGCTTGGCAAGTACCTCGATCCCCAGTTCAGTGATCCAGACCGCCTGTTTCGTGGCGGGTAGGCTGGAGTCCTCGCGGTACCAGTGGGTCTGAAAGATCAGCATCTGCTTCCTCAGGTCGGAAATGGCTTTTCGGGTCATACCCATAGCCTTTGCCAGTTCACTTTCACGGGTAGGGGTGGCTAAAAGCGGCTTTTGGGGGACTTCGTCAGACATATAAGCAGATTTTCTGTTTATCTTGTACCACCTCGTCCAGCCTTTTGTCATAATTTTCCGTATGAGTGAATGCGATGCGTAATTCTATGACACAAAAATCCCGACCCCCTCCCCCCCTATGACACTTATGACACTTCGATCCGTATGACACAGGCTATGACACGGCTTGCCTATGACACTTATGACAGGTGCCACTATGACAGCCATATGACACAGGTGCCAGTAACCGCTATGACAGGGTATGACACGGTAACTGCTGGGCTGGCTGTGAGGCTCTAGGAGGTGGGGATCAGGGCTGGGCAGGGCACTGAGCCGTGCTTGCTATGACAGTGGCCTTGTAGGGGCCTTGGTGGCGTTCTTTTAGGCCATTGCCACTGTGGTCTGGGGCATCCGAAGGATGGGTGACCGATCAGGGTACTAGGTGGGCTGGGCCTAGCACGAACTGATCTACGCGGGCGGGCTAGCGTCCTAGGGGGCTGGCTTGCCCTGAGAGGCAGGGATACAGGCTGGGGAATGGGATGGGGGAGGCGTGGGGGTGATCGGGGCTTGGCGGGCGTCTGGGCTAGGCTGGATCGCGGGCACG
>OCVQ010002049.1_pt1 | contig 13972 bp, 16 predicted proteins | sample 1539061 | NCBI WGS metagenome assembly OCVQ01 (sample SAMEA3355526, study PRJEB22509) | marine metagenome | biome: marine; feature: river plume; material: water | place: USA | collected 2010-08-08 | depth 0.5 m | reverse complement strand
CATTTTGCATTTCGTCTGCTATAATCCAAGAATTCTTAAAAGTTCTACCACGCATGTATGCTAATGGTGCAATTTCGATTACATTTTCTGCAATCATACCTTCAATGGTCTTTGGTGACCAGTATTCTTCCATTACGTCGAATATAGGTCTTGTCCAGGGTGCCATTTTTTCTACTAAGGTTCCAGGTAAGAAACCGTGTTGTTCATCAACTGATACAGCTGGTCTTGTAATAACGATTTTTTCGCATAAGCCAGTATTAAACGCATCGATGGCCGCTAGTACGCCTAGTAATGTTTTACCAGTGCCTGCAGGTCCCATTGCAAAAACAATGTTCTTTTTGTTATTGTCTAACATTTCGCAGTAATCTTCTTGTGCAATATTACGTGGCACAATTGTTACATGTTTTTTGCGTTGCCTGTGTTCGTTTACAGAGATTACATTACTGTGATCGTTGTAATGCTGTTGATGTTGTTGTTTTTTTGTTTTTCGAGCTCGTTTAGCCATTATAACTCCTATTTGGATAAGAGGCCCATGTTGCCTGCTCATATGTATTTAACAAACATACACGACTATTATATAAGTAGATAACAAGGTTGACCATTAAGATATAACTGTCATAAATAAGTATAAGACAAAGGAATAATTTATTATGGATCAAAATTATATATTAGATACACTAAAAGCAAATACAAGTAGAGATTCTGCATTAGAAACTCTAATGGACATGGAACGTGTTATGGATACGTCAAATATCTATGCATATGCAAACTGGATAGAAGGTGAGATTGTTGAAGGTCCACATATCGATAGATATTGGGCAACAATAACACTTATGTATCCACGTAAATTAATGCCGGATCCAGTGGGTGCTGAAAGATTAATTACTAACGGATGCAAAGTATATTATGCAGAAGAAGAATTTGTTTCAGCAGCAAAAATTAAAACACCAGATGATGTTGCACAAGTTGACGGTGCAGATGGTAAAAGACCGGGTCAGACTCGTGCTAAAAAAGTTGTTACGCCAGTTTGGTTAGTAACAATTGTTATTCCTAGAAAACACATGGAAGATATTGAAACAAATAAATTACGTGTTGATGACCAGAATATTAATAGTGACAAAGTAGAACAAGCCGCTGTTGACGAAAATGACGATATTCAACCGGAGGAAATGTAATGAGTATACAACATAACGATCTTGAAGATTTAGTACTAACTACGTTTAGCATTGACCAATACAAAAGTAAAGTTGGTGATGATAAGAATGTGGTAGTAATTGCATTTGAAGTTAAAGATGCAGACCCAGCAAAAGATCTAAGCCAGTTTATTGAAACAGGACATGACTGTATTGATGTTGATGCTTCAGTAGGACCAGATAAAGACGGTAACTATAAAGTGTATGTCGAACTAGAAAGAAATACTAAACTTTTTGATTCAGTTGATAAAATTTTAAATGATATTTCGAGAATTGACAATACTGCCAGTAGTTTTAAGTTTCTTGCATACAAACAAGATGCACCGATGGATTGGAACAAATCAAACTTTGAGAGATCAGTTTATTCTAGTAGCTATGATTACACTATAGCAACTAATCCAGAAGCACATAAAATTGCTGAACGAATGAAGTTTCTCAACAAGTATTAATTGTCAGAGGTATAAGTAATATTATGTTTACAAAATTAAAAGTCTATATTATAATGTTTGCAGCTTTCGCAATGTTTGCAGGTGTAGCTTATTGGTATTATCAAGATAGCCAAGCGGCACTAAAACAGTATGCTGAAAATCAAGCCAAACTTGAAACCAGCTTAACTATACAAAAATCAGCAACAGAAAGTTTACAGAAAAGTTTAAAAGTTATGAGTGAAACACTTACACAGTTAAATGAAGATTTTGCAGAGAGTAGACAAAAAACAAAAGAATTAGAAACAATGTTTAACCAAGATAAACAAGGAAACAAACGTGACTTTGGAGAACTTACAATAGAAGCACCAGGCTATATTGAAGGGCAAATTAACAAAGGATCAGATGAAGTGTTTAGATGTGTTGAACTATTGAGTGGACAAGAGGCCAGAGAAGGAGAAGCAGATGACAAAGAGTTTATTGATTGCATTGGTAGCAACAATGATGCTAACAGCTTGCAGTAGTATACCGCAAGTACTTAAAATTGACACTGCTCCTGTAAAGAAGCCAGAGTTAATAGTACCTAAAGTTGACAAGTATGTAGCAAGACCAATTGAATGGATAGTTATTACTCCAGAGAATGTTGATGAAGTATTCAACAAACTTAAAGATAATAAAACAGATCTTGTACTTTACGCAATAGTTGATGATGGGTATCAGAACCTAACATTAAATATGGCTGATATTCTTAAATTGCTAAAACAACAGCAATCTATTATCGCGGCATATAAAAAGTACAATAATGAAGACGTTCAATAACCCTTGGTTTGTTTTAGGTATAGAGCCAAATGCTCCACTTAGTGAAGTAAAGCGAGCCTACAAGAAATTAGCATTAAAAAATCACCCAGACAAAGGCGGCACAATAGCTGAATGGTTAGAGATTAGTAAAGCATATGATACTATATCTGAACAAAAGCATGTACCTATTGTAAAAGTAACTGATACTAAAATGTTTAATATTGCATTAACAATTGAACAACAAATATTAGGGCTAAATAATTACATACAAGTAGAAGATGAAGAAGAATTATTCATAAAAGTTAACATTCCACCCGGTGCAACGTCAGGTGATAAGTTTAATGTTGTGAATAAAGGCAAGAAATATATAATAAATGTTAAGGAAAAGGCAGATAAAGTCTTTACAAGATCAGGAAATAACCTTATAATGTATAAAACATTAGATATAATAGATGTTATGAAACGTAATGCATTTATTATATTAACACCATTAGGTGATTACTGTGAACTAGACATACCACCCGAAACAGAATCAGGAACAATTATTAGTGTTAAAGGACAAGGATTATATAACAGAAGGACTAAGAAGAGAGGAAGTTTGAGAGTAAATATTAACGTAAAAATACCTCACATAACTAAATCTAATATCAACGAATTTATAAAAAGGCTTAAGAATGACAGACATTGAAAAAATCGTAATAACAGCAATCAATTTAGCTAAGAAATTTAAACACGAATATGTTACAATAGAACACTTAGCTGCGGTTATTTTAGATGACCCACACGTAATAGCAATGTGCTATGAAATTAACGCAGACGCAGAAAGTTTGCAAGTTGCACTAGTTGAATACCTAGAAAAGGAATGCGGTGAATTAGTTAATAATAATAACGAAGAACCAAATCCTGCTAAGACACAAATGTTAGAGAGAGTGTTTAATCGTGCATTAACACAAGCATTGTTTCAAGGTAAAAAAGTAATTAACCAACTTGACCTAGTATTAAGTATTTTAGGCGAAGAACATAGTGTATCATCAAAGTATGCAGAACAACTAGGATTAAACAAAAACAAAGTAATGAGTTGGATGAATGATACAGCCGCAATGAAAGACGAACAGATCTTTGGTCCTGTTGATGGAATGGCAGCAGGTATGCCAGGACAAGCTGGTCAGCGAGCAGTAACTCCACGAGAAGTATTAAAACAGTTTTGTAATAACTTAAATGAAGAAAGCCAAGATTACGATGACTTAATTGGTCGTAGAAAAGAATTAAAAGATTTAGTACAAACAGTAGCACGTAAGAAAAAGTCTAATGCTATTTTAACAGGTGGCAGTGGTGTTGGTAAAACAGCAATTGTACAAGGACTAGCAAAACTTATTGTAGAAGGCAATGTTCCTGATATCATTAAAGACAAAGTTGTGTGGGAATTAGACATGACTAAACTAGTAGCTGGTACAAAGTACAGAGGCGATTTTGAAGAACGTATGAAACAGTTAAGCGAAGCACTAATTAAAGAACCTAATATTATTTTGTTCATTGATGAAATTCATCAGATAATTGGAGCAGGTAGTACAAGCGGTACTATGGATGCTGGTAACATGTTAAAGCCTGCATTAAGTAGTGGAAAGCTAAAAGTTATTGGTGCTACTACAGATGAAGAATATAGAAAAGTATTTGAAAAAGAAAGTGCATTAGCACGTAGGTTTACAAAAGTTGTATGTGATGAACCTAATATTATTGAAGCCAAAGAAGTAGTTAAAGGTACAATGATATCTTATGAAGATTATCACAACGTTACTATCACAGAAGATGCAGCAGAACTAGCAGTTGACCTAAGTGACCAATATATCTTTAATAAGAAACTACCAGACAAAGCATTTGATATACTTGATAGAGCATGTGCATTTAATAAAATTTTACCAGAAACAGATCGTTTAACTATTATTGGTGAAGAAGAAATTAGATCAGAAGTAGCAAGGCTCACAGGAATACCAAAAGAACATTTAGGTAATGTAGAAGATAAACAAACTGCAACAAAGCACGAAGAAGTAAAATCGTTCTTAGAAAGTACAGTATTTGGACAACAAACAGCAGTTGATCGTGTAGTAGATAGTATTACAGTTAGTATGGCTGGATTAAAAGATCCAAGTAAACCTGTTGCTAGTTATTTGTTTACAGGACCAACAGGTGTTGGTAAAACAGAACTTGCAAAACGTTTAGCACAATCAATGAGTATGAAACTTGTACGTTACGATATGGCAGAATATCAAGAACGTCATACAGTATCAAAACTAATTGGATCACCTCCAGGTTATGTAGGACACGGTGATGGTAAAGCAGGCGATGGATTACTAATCAGTCATTTAGAAGATAATCCCAATTGTTTACTATTGTTAGATGAAGTAGAAAAAGCACACCCAGACTTAATGAGTGTATTGTTAAGTTTACTTGATGAAGGTACACTTACAAGTAGTACAGGCAAAATAGTAAGTGCTAAAAATGCAATTATTATTATGACAAGTAACCTTGGTGCAAAAGATTCAGCAATTAAGAGCATTGGCTTTAATGAAGAAACATTCAATGCAAAAGCAATTGACGATGCAGTAAATAATTACTTTGCTCCAGAGTTCCGTAATAGGTTAGATGGTATTGTTAAGTTTAATTCATTGCAACAACAAGATATGAAACGTATTGTTATTAAATTCTTAGGTGAATTAGAATCATATGTTGAAGGTAGACATATTGTTCTGCAATGGGGCCCAGGACTACTAGCTATGCTAGAAGATAAAGGATACGATCCTGCAATGGGTGCAAGACCATTACAACGAGTAATTAATGAATCAGTAAAATTGCCATTAGCAAAATATCTACTTAACAATGAAGGCGAATTTACATTAAGTCTTGATTGGAAAAAAGATAAGTTGCTTATTAATGGACAATAATATATTTCCAACACAATCGTTGTACTATAGACAATTTGATACATGTATCAAGTTTGTAAACTTGCCTTTCAATTATGTTTTTAACTATCCTAGAATGTCTCCAGATGGAGCAACAATCTGGCGTAGTGTTAAAACAAAGCAATCAGAAACAACATACAATTTAGCAGTTTATACTTCAAACACTGATATGGTTGATCAAATAAAAGCTGATGAGTTTTTATATAGAAAAATAGAAAAAATAAATGAACCAGTAAGTGAATTACATAAAACACTATTATACGAAAAAGATAGAAGTGTTGTTATACGTGATAAACTATGGTATAATCAATATAAACATAAATTATTATCTTGGCCAAAAGGTACACTTTCTGGAGGATCTTTAGAATCTGATAATTCTGCTATAAAGTGGATTTACGATAACTTTGACTTTCATGATAGACGTATAGTACACATTAGATACTTTATGTTCAGAGATAGAGAAAGTGTTCCAATTGTGTTTTGTAATAGTGAAGAAACAATGATGCTATTTAAGCTAGCACACAGTGATCATTTTAATATTAGGATTGAGACAGTTATTCAGTATAAAGAATTGCGAAATTGATAAATACTTGTAAGATTAAAGGAGATTATCTATGTCTGGATCTATTATAGTTCTAACAAATAAAAACGAGCTTGATTATACAAGTGAAATGGTTAAAGGTGACGGCTACTACGGGTTTGCTGATGGCTTGCATACTATGAGTTTTCATGTAGTAAACTTTACTGGAAGATTACACCTAGAGGCAACAATTGTTGAAAACCCAGGTGATAACGATTGGTTCCCAATAGAACTAGATACGATTACTCCATATTTACAGTTTACAGCAGAAACAGCTACAAGAGGCACTAGCTTTGAAGGCAACTTTGTCTATCTACGTGCAAAAGTTGATAGAACATACCTAGGGGCAAACGCATATGACCCTGCATTACATGGTGTAGTTGACAAAGTAGTAATTCTAATTTAAGGAGAAATTAATTTGGCAATTAAGGCATTTAGTGGAGCGGTATCTACCCAACCATTACCGGATTTTAACCTAACTAATATTGTTGATGGTGATATATTAATTTATAACACCGTAACTAAATCATTCATTAATAGTAACGGTAGCTTTGCAACATTAGCTGAAGTTAATCAGCTGATTGCTAATATCAATGGCGGTGGGAGTGTTGATTTAAGTTCATATCATACTATCGCAGATTTCAATACAGCTAAAGCAGCTCTTGATGCAGCAACAGCACTTAAAGCAGATAAGACCTACGTAGACGCTCAAATAGCGGGTATAAGCAACGGTAATGTAGATTTAACTAACTATGTAACCACAGGCGCATTAAGCAGTGCATTGCTTAATTACAGCACTAGTACACAAACTACAGGCGAAATTAACACAGCTATTGCCAACGCTACATTCTTTGATGGCGATTATAACAATTTACATAACACACCTACTATTCCAACGTTAACAGGATATGCTACTCAGTTATGGGTACAGCAACAGATTAATGCAATAGATAATAGTGGAAATGTTGACTTATCAAATTATGTAACTACTACAGCATTAAATACAGCATTATCAAATTTAAGTATACCAGCTGACGTAAGTGACTTAACAGATACTACTAATTTATTAAGTGGTGGTGCAGCCGGAGGCATTAGTACTGCACAATTAGATGCAGCTATTGCAGTTGAAGAAACTCGTGCATTATCAGCAGAAGCATCTTTACAATCACAAATTACTAATAAAGCAACAGTAGCATATGTTGATCAACAAATTGCTAACGTTGCAGGTGGCGGCAGTATTGATTTAAGTAGCTACGTAACAGAAACAGAGCTACAAACAGAATTAGCAAATTATCAACCATCAATTGACTTATCAAACTATTATACTAAGACACAAGTTGACGCATTAATTCCAACAGCGTTTAGTGGTGATTATAACGACTTAACAAACAAACCAACTATTCCAACAGCGTTCAGTGGTGATTATAACGACTTAACAAACAAACCAACTATACCTGATACATCAACATTTATAAGTGAAACAGCAATTGATAGTAAGATTGCAAGTGCAATATCAGGTGGAACAATTGATTTAAGCAACTACGTTACTGATACAGAACTTGCTACAGCAATTAGTAATGCTTCATTAGGTGGTGGTGTAACTACACTAGGTGCATTAACTGATGTTGCTATAGATGGAACAGAAACAACTAACCACGTATTAATGTATAACGCAGTTAATAGTTTATGGGAGAATGTTGACTTAGATGATACATTTGCAACAAAACAATATGTAACAGATGAACTAGTACAAGCAGTATCAAATGGTACTGTAGACTTAGCAGGATATGCTTCAGAATCATGGGTTACACAAAAACTAGTTGAACGTGGAAATCACTTCAGCGGTAACTATAACGATTTAGCAAACACACCTATACTATTCTCAGGTGATTACACAGACTTAATTAATAAACCTGCATCAAATGCAGATTTAAGTTTACAACTTATAGGACAAGACTTACAACTTTTAAATATTGATCCAGATCCGGACACAGTTATTAGTACAGTAAGTTTATCTTCGTTAGGTGATGCAATTGCGGCAAACATAGATTACGCAGACTTGCAAAATTTACCTAATCTGTTTAGCGGTGATTATAACGATCTAGTTAATAGACCAAATCTATTTTCAGGCAGTTATCCTGACTTAGCTAACAAACCTTATATACCTAGTATAGCAGGGTTAGCTACTGAAACGTATGTAAATGATAAATGGGCAGAGCCAGAAATTACTGGCGATAGGTTCTTTACACACAGCGTAAATCAAGTAGCAAAAGTATCAAATGTAGTAGCGGCAACAGCAGAAAATTATGTTATGTCAATTACTACAACAGATGCTACACCAACAGAAGCTCTTCTAACTACAGGTAGCAGAATTGTTATTGATGATAATAGTACTGTTATGTACAAAGTACACATTGTAGGCAGTGACGGAACAGATCATTGTGGGTTTAAAGTACAAGGAATTATTAATAAAACTAGTGGAACACTAGCATTAGTTGGTAGTCCAAGTTTAGAAACATTAGAAGACACAACACAAATATGGACAGGAACAGTAGAAGCAGACGTTACAAATAGCAGTTTAAAGATAATTGTAACTGGAGATACTGCAAAAACTGTACAATGGACTATATTTGTTGAACAAAACTCAGTCAAAAGGTAACTTTTTGATAAATAAGTATAGTAGCAAAAGCTACAGACAATTAAAAATACATTTTTAGGAGAAATTAAAATGGCAACAAGAAATCCAGCAAACGTTATCGAATTCGGTAAGTTTAATTACGGCGCTCCAATTACTTCATACACAGTAACAGCAGCTGCAGACGTATCAGCAGAAGTTAACCCAGGTGAAGAAATGGAAGCAATTTTAGAAGCAGTAGCTCAAAAAGGTACAGTTATCGGTCTTTCAGATCACGCAACAGGCGGAACAGTATTTTCAGTAGCAGTTGAAAACTCAGCTTGGGCTGACGCTTCAGAACTAGAAACAGCTCTACAAGCATTATCACTTACAAAAGCAGGTGCAATGACAGTAGCGTAAGTTACTTAGTTAATACAATTTAAAGAAAACCCAGTTTTAGAAATAGAACTGGGTTTTTTTACGGCCAAGTAAATGTTGACAACATAATATTCATTTGCTATAATATAAAAGTTAACAATTAAAACGTTATTGTTAAAGATTTTATCTCAGATGATAAATATATATGTAACAAAGAGTTTTGTTACTTCATCGAAGATGATTGCATATTATAACTGAGCAGTTATATATAAGACGTGCAACTCATTATTCCCTTTACAATAAGAGAAGAATGTTTTATTCGTGATTCACAAAGTGAATCCTATTCAAGTAATTAATGGAGAATATTACAATGACTACATCAACACAATTCGTAGCACAACTACGTAAAGACAACGAAGCACTTTTCGAAGCTTCTAAAATGAACGTGAAAGCGTATTTCGAAAGCAAAGACAATTCAATGGAAGCTCTAGTAGAGCACTTCACAGGTAGAATGGTTAACGAGAGAATGAACATGGTTGAAATCTCACGTCAAGTAGCTAACATGCCTGCTGATGCAGACCCAATTGAATTACAAAACCTATCTAAGCAAGCGATGGACGAAGCAATCCACTTCCGTATGGTAAAAGAATGCATCGAAAAAATCACTGGTGAAGAATTAGACGTAGCGAAAGCTATGGCTGATGAAGCAGCTAAGCCAACGGCAAAAGGTGCAGATTTACTAGAAGCTTATGAGGCATCTTCTGATGCGGCAGCACTTGCAGTTTACCAAATGGTAGCTGAAGGTCGTGCAGCAGCAGTATGGTCACAAATGGCTGAATCAATTGAAGATTCATTCATTGCTAAGTCTTATGCCAAAATTGCAAAAGACGAAGGTTTTCACTCAACTATCGGTGAAATGAAACTAGAATCAATCGCAACAACACCAGAAGCTCAAGCACACGTGCTTAACATCGTTGACGGTATGCGTAAAGACTTGTTTGATGTATCTTGTGCAAACACAACTACAGCAGCAGGTTCTAAAGAACTAGTAGCAGAAGCTTACGGTTGGTAATCTTTACTAAACAGTAGTATTAACCCAGTATACTTAATTGTGTACTGGGTTTTTTTACGATCAATGCTATTGACTTATGGCTAAATATGTTGTATAATACATATTAATCAGGGGATAATTCATGGACATATCCATTTATCAAAATAATACAGGAAGTGCACCAGCAATACATTGGTGGCTTTCGCAAGAAATTAACATAGGACCACAACTGTATGATTTCAATACAGGCTATGGTCGTCCTACTGGACATCATGTAGGTGCTATTGTTATTGAAAACGAAGAAGCAGAACATAGTAAATTACATACGGAATCACTAGCAATATTAGACAAATCGTTGCCAGGAATTGTTGATGTAATGTCGCCATTTAAACATGTTAAAGATCAATTTGATTTTTTTCTTTGGAGCAATTACACGAACAATTTATCAAATCCAGACAATATCATTAAAGCAGATAAAACAATACTTGTAGATAATAGTTTAGAAGAACAATTATTTTTCTATATAAGTCAGTATGCATTTGTTCGTTTGGAATTTTTAGATGATGTAGAACAACAAACACAATCATGGGCAAACGAACATAACACTTCGGATTGGAAAGAAGTATGGTATGGAAAATATCATGATGAGTTTTTACAAGCGTTTAAAGATAAAAAATTAAAGTATATGTGGCAACTTAATTTTGCACACCACGATTTAATGGATCAGTTATCAAAAGGCAAAGAAGATATTAAACTAGTAGACGCAGATGACCACGATAGATTGTTTGAAGTTAAAAAACAAGAAGAAGACTTTTCGGATACATTATTTGCATATGCTAATTCAGAAGCCGATTATATGGTAGTAGGCGATGATTGGTTTGAAGATTATGAAAGTATATTAGATTATACAGGAATAATGCAATCATTCAGATTAAAAAAATATGTAATTGATTATACTAGATTATATCAACGTAGAAAAAAATTATATACAGATAAGTTTTCAAAGTATCTATAATGCCAAGAGTTAGACGATTTGTTGTATATGCATGTAGTTTTGGACTTAATGGTTCTATGAAACCATATGTAGAATTTAATAATCAGGATTTTTGTTGGCCACATGCAGTAGCAGAACATTATAAATTGCATCTTAGTAATAGAAGTAGACCTGGAACAAATATAGATATGCAATTTCAAGATATATTAAATGATGTTCAAAAAAGTAATATTAGACCAGATGATGTTGTATTGGTACAGTGGACACATGTTGACAGATATTTTAGTGAAAAAAGTGGAACATTATTTCCTACTTCAAAAGGCAAACATGTAGAATGGTTGTTTACAGATATTTACAATGAACAATTTGCGACTAATAAATTAATAAGTTATATGACAGCATTAGATGCCTTGGGAATTAATGTTTGTTACAGTTTTGCTGACGGATATAAGCAAATTAAAGATAATATGAATTCTAGTCTACACAAAACATTTAAAAGTTTTAAATATGTTGGTTTCAATGACATTGGTTTATTTTGGCATATCAGTGCAGATAAAACAGGTGATGTACTTACACATGATTGTTGTCATCCCAATGACAAAGGCCATAAATTTATAGCAGATAGATATATAAAAAGCATTAAGCCGTATGTATAAACCACTTCCTGCTTTCTTAACAATCAAAAAATCACCTATTCATAAACTAGGACTGTTTGCTTTAGAAGATATCAGCAAAGGAACAAATCTAGGAAGATCGCATTTTGTAGTACAAGATGAATTTGTTCGTATGCCCTTGGGCGGATTTGTAAATCATTCAGATAACCCTAATGTTAGAATAACAAGAGAAAAAGGTACAAGATTTTTTCAGTTACTTGTAATTAATGATATTAAATCAGGCGAAGAGTTAGTTGCAAAATATCTTAATAAAGATGGAAATTATTAACAAGATAAATAAAGTATATACATAATAATCCTCAGTAGCTCAGTTGGTAGAGCAACGGACTGTTAATCCGTTTGTCGTTGGTTCGAGCCCAGCCTGGGGAGCCAAACTTAGAAACAAATAAATGAACATAGCAATATATCAGACAGTAAATGCACATGCACCAGCAATACATTGGTGGCTAGCACAGGACCCACGATTTGGCCCACAATTATATATGTGGGTAGCAAATTCAAAAGAAGATTTAACAAGCATTGTTGAAGAAATGAGAGAACCTACATTTCATGACCAAGATATATCAGCAGAGTTATATGATGTTCATCAAGAAACTCTTAGAGAAATGGAAAATAAAAAAGCAGTAGACGGAATAGTAGATTGTACTTCTACTTATTTTAATTTTACAAAAAACTACAAACACCCAGTCTGGAGTAATTACTTTGGAGCAACTTATAATCCTATGAGTACTATAGCATGTGATAAACTTATATTTGCTGAATCAACGATAGAAGATAGTGTTATGTATTATGTTACACAGTATGCATTTAATAATCTCGATTTAGATGCGATAGAAGAGCATTGTCAAGTATGGTGGACAGATCATAAACTAATGAACGGTGAAATATTAGACGATTGGAAAGAAATATGGTACAGAGATTATCACAATCAATGCATACAAGATTTCCATGATGGTAAATTGCAATACATGTGGCAATTAAATTTTGCACATTGGGATTTACACCATGCATTAGCCAATGGACTTAATGGATTTGTATTAAACTATTCAATGGAAAGATTGTTTAACGAGAAATATCAACAAACTACTAGCGATTTAAAAGCAGAAGCTCACCAAATAAAATATGTAAAAGATAATAACATTGATCATTTGTGTGTCGGTACACATTGGTTTAATAACATTGATACTATACTTTCTTATCTTGGAGTTGAGAATAGTGATATATTAATACAATCAGCTGAACAATATAAAAAAGAATTCATTAGAATCAATACAGCGTACAAAGAAATACTTAATAAATACTACAAAGGAAATTAAATTATGAATAGAAATATAGGTAGAGGTTTAATAGTAATGGGAATGCTAATGTTAGGATTCCTTTTTGCAAATACAACATCAGCTAAAGAAGTTGATATGGTCGTTTACGACTTTGAGATAACTAGAGTTATAGATGGAGACACCGTAGCCTTTAGAGCAGACTTTTTGCCAGAACCACTTAAACAAGAATTAAGTATTCGTGTTTATGGTGTTGATACACCTGAAAAAAGCTGGAGAGCAGAATGTGACTCAGAAGCAGCATGGGGTGAGCAAGCATCACAGTTTACCAAAGACCAATTAAATGGCGCAACAGTTATACAAGTAGCTATTTACAAATGGGATAAGTTTGGTGGGCGAGTATTAGGCGATATTATCATTGACGGTAAAAGTCTAAGATATATGCTTATTGAAAATGGATTCGCTAGAGAATATTATGGCGATAAAAAAGAATCTTGGTGTGCCTGAATATACAAATCACTCTATTGATTTTGCATTAACAACATACTGTCAAGCAAAGTGTCGCAGTTGTGCGAGAACTAACGAACAAACTGGCGAGAAAGAATCTTGGCTACAATTAAAACACATGGATTTAGATGTGTTCAGACGGACATTAGAATCATCTCCTAATGTACATATTGCAGATATTGAATTTTGCGGAGAATTTGGTGATCCTATGATGCATCCTCAAATTGACAAGTTTATAGAAACTGCATTAGAATTTGCACCATCTGTTAGAATATCAACAAACGGTGGCTTACGAACTCCAGACTGGTATGAGTCTATTGCAAAGAAATATAAAAACAGATTAGAAATTAATTTTGCAATAGATGGGGCTACACATGATGTCAATTGGATGTATAGAGAAGGAGTCGATTGGCACCGAGCAATAGATAATATGACTAGTTACATGTCTGCAGGTGGAAGGGGCAGCTGGTGGGTTATAATATTTGAATGGAATTGGCACCAAATACCAGAGGCTAATAGTTTGGCAA
>OCVQ010002046.1_pt1 | contig 13978 bp, 21 predicted proteins | sample 1539061 | NCBI WGS metagenome assembly OCVQ01 (sample SAMEA3355526, study PRJEB22509) | marine metagenome | biome: marine; feature: river plume; material: water | place: USA | collected 2010-08-08 | depth 0.5 m | reverse complement strand
CAAAGCTCTCAGCGTCCGATAGCATCATCTCTAGATATACTTTCTGTATATCATAACCATAGTCTGTGTTTTGTCTCGTTGTCATATGTGTACTATATATCCTACTACGTTAGTTGTCAATCTATATTTAGGCAAACCATTTCTTTGCTCTAAGTCTTATTTTAAGTGGGCTATCTTCTGCTGTATTTGCTATGCTGTACAATGTATACAGTCTACCATAGCGTTCTACTGCTTCGCCTATATCACAGATGTCTTCTGTCCATTCGGGCATACTTACACTCCACCCTAGGTCGATTGCTTGCTCTACAAGTTTGGACCCTGCTTTATCTCTGTCAGGGCATACTATGATTTGCTTCTGCAATCTGTTGAGTAGCATAGACTGTTGGTCATTTATCTCTGACCCACCCAGTGCTGTACCTTGTATGTGTATAGCGTCTATCTGACCCTCACACAATATAGCAAAGGATTTAGCATAGCCCTGTTCGTCTAGTCCGTATACGTATCCAGGTTGTACCTCAGTTAAGTACTTGGGCTTCTTGTCTGGGTTGACACTACGACCAGTCCAACCTACTACCCTACCTTCAAAGTAGAAGGGTATGATCAATCTATCACGATACCCTAAGCTGGGGCTCCAGTAATAGTTTGTGTCATCTGTGTTTAATCCACGAGCGGCCATGTATTCAAGTACTGCCATGCTGTACTTGTTGAAGTCTGTTATGTCTGTTATCTTAATCGCATCATCTGGCAACGGAACAGTATTGAATGTCGGCAGTTGCGCTATTAACGTTTTTGCTTCAACACCTTCATTCTCTCTCATCACTTCTAATGCCACCTTGTTGACTACGTCATCAGGCGCTCCCATCCATTGGAGAAGTTTACGCAGTTTATGTGAGAAAGACCTGCCCGGTTGCCAGGATGCTTTGAAGCCGCAGTTAAAGCAATGATAACTTACGCCTCCATCTGGGTTGCTTATTAAGCCACCACGTCCTCGAGTGTCTGCGGCGTGACCATTGTGATGGCAACACGTAGCATTAAAAGATATCCAGCCACTAGGCGTTTGTTTCCGCTTAGACGGCAAGTATGTCAGAACTGTATCGTTTACTACACTCATACTATTATTATAGCAGAGATTTAAAGTAATGTCAATCAGTTTCGAACGAGTATTTTAGATATTTTGTTTGTTGGATCTGCTGTACTTTTGAAACGTATGTATGAAAATACACCGTTAAAGTTTATTGGTGTTGGTTCTGTTTCAGCACCTGTGAATGCTACTTGTTTTACATCAGCCCAAGGCGTATAGTCTGTTACCTGATCATCAAGTGTTGCTTGTACTACAATATCACCTTCGTATCCGTCTGTGTATACAACTGCTGTATGTAATGCTTCATTACCGTTAATACCTGGCTGTGCATCTACTGTATCTCTACTGTGCCATTCTGTAGCATTAGATGTAAGTTTAGCAAGTGTCTTTATAGACTTTGTTTCAACTGGTCCTGGAAACGCATGACTCTTAACATTTATAATACCTGTAGCATCAAACCATTCGTTAGCATATGTTAATACGTTAGTACCATCGAAGTCAATTAGATATATGTTATATGTTAAGAACTGATCTTTTACGTTTAATAGATCGTTTTCTGTAACTGTAACTTTAAACAAACCTTTTTTAGTATATGCAGTACTATCACCCTCTTGTAAGTTAACACCTTCATACGAAAGTACTTGTACATTGTTTTCATCAAACGCAACAAACTTAGGTGTGTATCTATCTACATCTAATGGTTTTTGGTCTGGGTTTAGTAATTTAAATTCAAGCACATTATCTATGCCTCTATATACATTTAACTGTCTGCTATACACTGGTCTATACTCCGTAACGTGTCCTGCTTCATTTGCTAGGACCTCGATTCTATTTGGTGCTAAATATCTTAAAGTTTGCATAAAAGTATTTATCGGAAAAACATGCTATTAAAAGATATAGAAAATAACTTCCCATTTATCAGTGTTGTCCATTATGGTGGAAACGAATACGTTGGTATAATTATAAATCAAGATCAATACGTTACATCGATGTACGTATACACCGACTTAAAATCAGAAGTCGAAAAGAAACACTTACTTGAAATGGGAGATGTATGGTGGTGGGAATCAAATAGAATGATTCCTATTAATATCTTTTTGCGTAAAGAAATGGAATACTTCCGTTATGCTATTCAAACAATGAACAGCAAAGATGTAAAAGTAACCATAGGTCCTTGTGTAAACTTAAACAATCTAACTATAAAAAGAGTTAAGCGCAAATCAGTACAACTGGTTAAGAAACCTAAGTAAGGAGATATCATGGGTAAGTGGCTTGGACAAACATTTAAATGCGACTATGCAGACAAGGGCAAGTTCTATGAAGGCGAGTGTAAGAAGATTGTTCTTCATCCTCATTTAGGAACGCCGGCGGCATTCTGTGTAGATCCTAAGATGGGTGTATTCTATGTAGCACTTGGTATGGAAGCATTGGAAGAATATGTTCCTGAACCTCCTAAAGAAGTAGAGGAGCATGAAATAGAATTTGTAGTTGTTCCTCGTTCAGTCAAAGGTGGCCAAACTACAGTCGATGGTAAAGTAGTACCTGGCGAAGTTAGCGAAGATAATATATTTTAAGATTCGCTTTCAAGCATCTCACATAATAGATTCATATGAACCACAACACTTTGTGCGTAGGCGTATGCGTGTGCTTTCTTAAAAAAGTATTCACCATTAGTCGGCTTTTGCCAAACTTCTTCGTGTATCTTTTCCCAACTTTCGTTTGCTAGGTATTTCTTGGCCGGACGTATGATTGCCAGTGTAGCCGCCAATTGCACAACCGAAGTAGGCTTCAATTGCTTTAACAGACTGTCGTGCCCGCTTAGATGAAATACTTTGTCGACGAAGTCCTTGTGTTCCAGTAGTTGCCATATTGGTTCTTTCTTCATTAGATCTATTAAGTGTTGTTCGTTCTTAACATCTTTGTATATGCTTACGTTAAGAAAGTCTAGTTTAAAGTAGCCGCGTTCTTCCGCAGTCTTGTGTTCTATTGTAGTCAAGTTGTCTACAGGATTGTGTGGAACCTCAGTTACATACACACCTGTGTTGTGCTTCTTACCTGTATTAAGTTTTGCCACACGGTGTTGTATCTTAGTTAAGATAATATCTCTGTCTGCAAAGTCAATATCAATATCAGGCATCGTCAACCTTTATGTAGTTAAAATTTATTAACGCTCTATACTTTTCATCTGTGCAAGTTGTACCTGTGTGTTTCCACGTACAAGGAAAAGTTACAAATGTATTTTCAATACTAGGTATTTGTTGTCCATCTTCAAATGCTGTATAGCCGTTGTTTGTGTTTAAGTATAACACACCTGTGGTAACATTGTCAATCGGAGGCATTACATCTACATGCATACCGTGTTCTACTATTGCATCTGCTCTAGGTGTAAGGTTTGCTTTAATGCGTAGTAGTACGTTTGCTTTGATTGTTTCAAGTACAGGATTCATAAGTTTAATTGCTTCGCTCATTGTTCCTGGTGTATTATAAAAATTATGTATAAGTTGCCAGTTGTAAATATCATCACAACGTTCTACATGAGGTTGATTGTCTTTGTGTCCAAATGCTACATCAGGTGTAATGTACCAAGGAAACTCAGGAGACAATAATTCATCTCGTAATTTTTTAAATTCGTCTGCTGGTAAAAAGTTTTCTATTACTTGTATCATTTGTCTATCTTCTGCCAGTATACATCATACAGTCCGCTAGGGTGTCTTGTACCAAACGGTAGTCCCATATACTCGTCACCTGTTTCCATATCTACTAGTTTATACTTTGTAGGACACTTAGTATATACTTCAAGTTTGTCTGCTTCTAATTCGTCGGCTACTTCAGTTCCGTCTAATAGTTTTCTCATAAATTACTTTCTTTAGCAACATCTTTTGCTAGTTGGGCATCGTTAGGTTGTCTTTTAAATCTCATTGCCCAGTGCTGTGGTTCAATTACATTATATACCATTTTAAGTTGTTCATCATTGAACTTACTTAACATTTCTTTTCCACTCTTACAATTTAGTATCAACCACGGACTTATCTTTCCATCTCTGATATTCCATACTGCTCTATTTAAACTAATGTAATTAAAATAATGATTCCATGCCGCTGGCTCGTTTTCACTTGCCCATTCCATCATTGTTTGAACACTACGCTCTAGTGCAGTAGTTACATCTTCTTTTAATATAAATTGTAATGCATATTTTTCATACAGTTCGTCTTTAGCCCAGTGATCTAATTTGACACCGCTTGTAACAACATAATCGATATACTTCTCAGGATATAAGGGTTTGACGTTATTAAGAAAACTCCCAAACTTAACAAAAGCATTGTAATAGGGACTAGCACAAAAATCTTCATATGTCTTTTCTTTCTTTGTACCTGCACTTAGTTTATAAAATCTACCAAAAGCATAAAAGCCATAGCGTACACGTTTCTCATCTTTTTGTAATGCACGTCTTTTCTTTTCACACATGTGCGCCGCAAGAGTTTTTTCTCGCATATAGCTGTTGCCACAATACTCACACTTGTATGGCTTCTCAGAGCTTGACGTCAATTTCGTGATCCTTTGCAAGTTCTTTGAGTTCTTTTTTTGTAGATAATCTAGCAAGTAATTCTACCTCGTCTTGTTTCATGTTAGGATATATTTTTTCTAAAAGTTTTATAGCATTGTTGTTGCCTTTCTTTTTCTTAAATCCTATCCATTGATGTTTTCTAATTGATGCAGATGCATTGTGTGTTGAACATAATAGTTGCCATTGCAGTTGCGGATGTCTTGTTGCTAACACATTCCAATTCTTATTATAGATTTGGTTAGTCATAACAACAGCAAGCTCTTGTGCTTCTCTTGAGCCAACTACTGAACTTGCATATCTATTCAATAGCCAAAAGTTAACACACTTCTTTTGTTCATCAGTAAGCTCAGGCCAAATGCTTTTTGCATTTGTATCTATACATGCTAATACTTCTCTTACTGGGAATTCTTGATATGCCATGTAACAATGTCCTCTGGTGAATTTATCTCTACTCCATTATAGTTTACACTCAAACAACCAATTTGCCAACCGTTTTTGATCCATCGCAACTGTTCTAGTTGCTCAATTCGTTCTTCTTCATATTCTGCAAGTGTTGAGTACATTTCTAATGCATTACGTCTATATCCGTATATACCTAAATGCCAATCACCGTAGCCAGTAATGCCTCTACCAAACCACAGAGCTTGGTCGCCTGCTTTTATCATTTTAACTGTATTAGGATCTTCTTGCATACAAGGAGGCATTTCTGTAAACACTGTAGTTACAGAGTAATGTTGTAGATGCCATTGTACTTGCTGTATCATAGCAACGTCTACATCAGGCATGTCGCCTTGTACATTAATAAACTGATCGTACTTTTGCATGTAGTCTAGTTTGATTGCTCCGGCACATCTTTCAGTACCGTTTTTGTAGTCTTCACTATCAATTATTATACTTGTATTTTGAAACACTTGTGCTATGCGTGGATCATCAGTAAGCACGTATGTTGGTATCTTAGACGCACTACAAGCGTCATACACACGTTTTATCATAGGAACACCATCTAACATACACAATGGCTTTCCAGGTAAGCGTGTGCTACCGTAACGTGCAGGAATTAGTATTGCAGTTTTCATTCATACCCACCATAACTGTATGCTACAATATCTTTTACTACTTGTTCAAAGTCTTGTAAGCGTAGCATATTAGGACCATCGCTTGGTGCTACATCAGGGTTAGGATGGACTTCCAAGAAAAAGTTCCTGACCCCCAAAGCACTCCCACTACGAGCCAACCCAGGCACGTAATCACGATTGCCACCTGAGCTAGTACCTTGTCCTCCGGGTTTTTGGGCAGAGTGCGTACAATCAAAAATAACATCATGTTCATAATTGTCGAGCATATACATAAGACCAGTATAGTCAACGACAAGATTGTTATAGCCAAAACTAGTTCCCCTTTCAGTAATCCAAACTTCTTTTGCTTCTTCAGTTTTACTTAGCACACCTTTCATATCCCAAGGTGCCATAAACTGACCTTTTTTAATATTAACAATTTTATCTGTAGCACAAGCCGCTTTGATCAAGTCAGTCTGTCTACACAAGAATGCAGGTATCTGATATACATCAACTGCATCTTTAAATTCTCTTTCAATACGTGCAATCTGTACATAGTCGTGTACGTCAGTTAGTGTCTTTACACCTAGCTCTACTTTAAGTGCTAGGAAGTCTAGTAGCGTTGTTTCTAATCCTAGACCACGAATACCACTTTCGCTTGAACGATTGGCTTTGTCGTAACTTGCTTTGAAGTAATACTCAATGCCATACTTGTCACATACACGTTTGCACTCTCGAGCAATCTCTAAACTTTGTGGCAACGATTCGTGTTGACAAGGTCCTGCTATAATTCTCACTTACAACACTCCTTGCAATTACAATCACGTATAAAGAAATGTACTAGTGCCATTGTAAACCACATCCAAGTCATTTCGCTAATGCCTAATAATGTATTGTTGTGTACTGGCATGTTGTGTTCCATTGCCGCACCAAAGCCCATTGACAATGGCATCATATCTTGTATTAAAAAATATATTCCTAATAATAAGAATAGTACTCCTGCTATTTTATGTCTCATGATTGTTTTCCTTCTTCTTTTGATACCATTCGTTTGAACAGTATGCATTGCAAAATACATTTTGTTTATCAGCTGTATGATACTTTATAGCATACAGGTCTATTGGTTTGTTACAAGTACTACAGTTTCTAGTGTTATTCATATATTATATAATTGGTATCCAATGATTGTAATTGCCGGGACTAATTCCGTTTCTTAACGCAATATCAAATGCAATAGTAATACGTGGCTTTTCTTCATTCTCCCAAGGAGTAACTCTATGTTCCATTCCCCCGGGACTCATTGTAAGCCAACCGTTTTTATTTTCTACTGATTGTACAAGTTGATGCGTTTCATTATCTCTATACATTGTTTTACTTGGCTCACCGTTTACACAAAAGTAACCGTGCCATCGTCCATCAAAGTATCCTCCTTGACCAACGCCGTGTGTATGCCAGTCTAAAAAGCCACCGCCTTCATATACATTAACCCATCCCGCAATAGCGTACTTCTGTGGGTTGTCAACTTTTGTTTTAAAACTTTCTACAATCTTTTGATACAATGTAGTAATGCCTGGGCGATGATTTAAAAATATGTTGTATGCTTCATATATTTTTGTACTGTCACTACCGTCAGCGAAATCCATCCAACGAGGTTTAGTTTCGTTCTCTTTTAAATAATCTTGCCAAAAGACAACTACATCTCGAGCAATCTCTCTGCTTGGGTTATACAGTCGATCACAAAATAATTGATCTGCTATCTGTTCATGATATATTGTTTTGTCCATTACGTTCTTCCTTTACTGTATAGTAAGTTGTTACCAACTTGTCTAAGAGCTTTTTTATTGTGGGGTACTCCTCTGCTAACTCACACAACTCTTGCCACTCTGCATAGTACAACATGTCGCCTTGCGCTCTTGCTACACCTGCAGGATCTCCGCCTATAATCCAACGAGGTATTTTATTATGAGGAGCATCTCTATACTTTGCATATACTACACCGTCGTAACGTTCATATAGTAATGCTTCACCTGGTATCATTTTTTGTTCCTGCAATGTCTAGTTTTCCTTTTCTATCTAAGTTAGAATATACTACTTTGATGTCAGTGTGGTCTTTAATTTTATCTAGCCACCACTGTTCACCTTCAAGTATTAAATGTGCATTGCGCCCGTCTGATAGTCTTTTTCTTGCAGGCACTGTATCAATGCGTAGCCAAATGTATTTAGATGCAAGTGTGTTAATATGTCCTAATACTTGGCTAATAAATTCTGGTTCAATGTGTTCTAGTACATCATTTGAAAATACACAATCATATGTGCTAAACTTATCTTTATTAAACATAGGTACAGCAGGATCGTAACCTTCACAGACTACATTAGGATATCTATCTCTTAAGTCTGCAAGTATACGACCCTTGCCGCAACCATAGTCAAGCAAAGAGCTAGGTTGCCATTTGTCCATGAACGAATGAAACTTACCTAACTTTTTTGCTTTGCCTCCAAAGCCCAATTGACGACTAGCATCAGCATGTAGGCTTTGGAGTTGTTTTATGTAGCTATTGCTATACATTAACCTGCTTCAGTATCACTCATTTTACCTTTTAGGTAACGTAACAATAAGCCATATGCTGGTAGGAATAATATTAAGCCTACTGCAATTTTTAGTACAGCCTGTGAGCCTGCAATTTCCATCCAGTTAGCGGCCATATACTCATCGGCGCTGTTGTTGAATGCAACTGCAAAGAATGTGTAACTGTCAATTACGTTTGCAACTACAGTTGACAATGCAGGTGCTAACCACCATACACTCATACGCTCTCTAATTGCTTGGAATACATATACGTCAATAAACGTACCTACAGCATATGCTGTTGCTGATGCAAATCCAATACGCATTGCTACACTCTCTGGTGCACCTTCTGCTAATACTACTGCAATACTTGTGATAATTGCAATTGGATATGCCGCGGCAATAGTTGCTCTAGCAATGTTCTTACCTAACAAACGTACTGTTAAGTCAGTTGCTAGAATAACTAATGGGAACGTAAATGCCGCCCAAGTTAATTTAAACCCAGCAATCTCTACTGGAATCGCAACTAGTGCGTTACTTACTGTGATGACTACAACTTGCAACAGCGCAAGTTTTAGCATCATCTTTACATCGATGTTTTTAAACATTCTATTTCTTCTTTCCTGTTGCGGTGCCAGATGTTCGACGAACAATGTCATCGTGATTGAATTCAGCCCAGTATAGTTCAAAAGCGACACCATCTTCTAAACCTTCAAACTGGTGAATTTTTCCTGGCCTTACTTGTGTAAAGTCACCAGGGCCAAGAATAGTTTCATCAACTAGTCCTTGGTCTTCTTGCCAAACACGTACAATCATTTTTCCTGACTCTACAAAAAAGCCATTCCATTTATATTGATGTTCGTGTTCAGAACACTTGTAACCTGCTTTGTATTCAATGCGGTGAAACTCTAGTACACCGTTAGCGTGGATCAATTCTGTCTGACCCCAAATCTTTCCTGCTTTCATCTTTATCTCCTTACAGCAAGTTTGTATAATCTATAAGCTCACTCTGTCTACTAATGTCTTTAATAAAGTAAGCACACACAGATTTATCTTTAGTCGTTAACGGTACAGCAAGTAACTGTCCGTTTTTAACTTTAGGAAAATACCATTTTACATCATTGTAAAAGTTTGTTATTTTTATTTCCGCAAAGTCAAATTTGTAACTTGATAAAGGGTTAAACAAGAATGCTTCAAAGCCCCTATCATTAATACTTGTTAGTGGTAATACTTCTAAGTCGTTGCCTGACATTGAGTCACCAACGGCAATGTGCCAATCAACTGGCATTGTTATTTCGTGTCCGCCTATTTCCATTACCATTGCTGGTGCGGAGAAACTTTCTAAAAAGATCATAGGTACAAAAAAGAAGTCAGGATTTTTTGCATCGCTGTTGTCTAGTACAGCAAACCGTACTTCGTCTTCTAATTCTTCGGGTATATCTTTAAGTGGAAACGTTTGATTTTCTAATGTTAGTATTTGCATAGTTTTTAATTCCAGTCTACTTTTTCTATAGTGAATGGATATTCTGCTTCCTTATAGAATTTTTTACGTTGTGTTAAATGTCTCTTTGCAAATTTGCACGATGACGTGATATCCCAAATTTGTACAAAGTCTTTGTCTTTTGCCTTACGAACGCCTCTACCAATACTTTGAATTACCCGGACAAAACTCTTGCCAGGTTCCAAAAGAACAAGATTAAAAATACGCGGTATATTAATACCAACAGCCGCGACCCCGTATGTTGCGATAACCACGTGGTTAGTTCCTTGATTGATTTCATCATATGCTTCCTTGCGATCTTTTAATTTTACATCGCCCTTTACAAACACACTACCTGGTATTAGTTGTTGAAGTATTTCTCCAGCACTAATTCTATCTACAAGTATAAGTGTGTTTCCTGATTCTTTTACTGTGCTTAATAATTTGCCTATATATTCTAGTCTTGCCTGATTTGTTGTTAGATATTTTAATTCTTCTTGATAGTTACTGTGTGCTACTACATCTAATAGTTGAACTACATTAACATGACATTGTGATAGTACACCTTTGTCTTGCAGTTCTTTAGCACTAATTTGTCCAATCACAGGACCTAGACTAGCATGAATACTTTCAAATTCAAACTTCTCTCTTGGTATTGTTCCTGTTAGTCCCCAACGTATTGGAGCGTTCTTTAAATTACGTGTAAGTAAATTCTTTAGTACTTCTGCTTTAGCCTGGTGTACTTCGTCGACAATAATAGTGCTTACACCATCTAAGAACTCAGCTAATGATAATACTGCTGTTCCGTCCTTGTGCTTCTTGTCGAGTATATTCAAACTCTGCCAAGTGCAAATAGTGTGAGTCTTACCTAACTCTTTTCTGTCGCCGAAGTACACCCCAGCATCGAGTCCGCAGTTAATGTAGTCTTCCTCCGTTTGTGTAACAAGACTCTTGTTAGGCACAATAATAAGACTACGTCCATACGGCTCAGTTATATGTGAAAGTGTTGCTGTAGTAATTGTTTTACCTGCACCAGTAGCAATCTGTTGCAAGCTCTGTGGATGTTTTAAAAAGTTATTAATTGACTCTACTTGATAGTCACGTAGAATAATCTCTTCGCCTTCTGCTGGATGACCTTTTGGCCAACGTACATTTTGATCAGCCCAATAACGTTCTGTTACTGGCGTAAAGTCTAATTGTATAGGATGTCTATTGTCTTGAATATCTATTATTTCAACATTATTCTTTTGTAGAACTTGACTAACAACGTCAAGATGATTGACATAACCAGTACCACCAATACCAAAGAAAGCAACTTTTCCATCCCAGCGACCAAGTTTATATTGTGGCATGTACTTTGCGTAAGGCACTTCAAACTTGAGAGCATTCGCGAGCTTCCTTCGTACGTCAACTTCTAGTCCTTCTAGTTTAATGTTTACTTCATCTTCAATAATTAGTCTACATGTTGCCATTTATATCGTCTCAATTTTTCTCATAAAAGGACTAAGCTGATTGTCATAATGTATTATCAAATCTAATTCTCCTATGTATGTACTAGTTTTTGCATCACCATATGCTTTTCCAGCAAATGTTGTTATAGCCGCGCTAGGAAACCATTCACTTTTTAAAAGTGGTTTCGGTATTTTATTACTACTAATATACACTATTTTTGTGTCTTTGTCAACCACATTATTAAGATTGTGTTGTTTAATGTATTCGTTAAACGGTTTTCCTTCTGGAGTATTATCTAATCTAAACATTACAGACATGCGTTCGCTAGGTATAATATTTTGAAAGGCCTTATTAAATTGTGTTAAATGATCGTAGCAAGTATCTTCATGTAGTACAATAACTAACGGAAATCTATATAACTCTAATACTACTTCAGCAAGATTGTTAACAGTGTGTTCTTTATTGTTTACAAATATACTTGCTTGACTTCTGTTTACTACTTTTTGTGCAAGCGGAGTTAATGATTTTAAACTTTGTTGTAACTCTTCTTGATCAAAATGTTCTAATCCAAACTGATCTTTTTTGTCGTAATAGTTACATAGGTTATCTATATTAGGTTCGCCTATACTGCTAATAGCAAAGTTAAAACTTTTCTCATGTAAATTTTTTAGTTTAAACGAATATATTCCCGGTACGTATTTGTCTTGATTTTTTTTCATTTCTAATAACTTCTCATAATATTCTAGTAACTGATCCTCAACTTCAAAGTTGTTGTTTTCATTAAATGTATTAATTATTTCGTAGCATGTGTTTTCATTAAATTTAAAGTAGTGTATCTTTTCTACTTTGTCGTATAAGCCTTCGCCTAGAAACTTATTCATTCTTTCAATAGCAGTTATTAGTTTCTTTTGAAAAATAAATCTTACACCTATCCAAGGTCCTTCTTCATCTGAAATTAAATGTTCTTCGTCAAATACTTTAACCCAACGACTTCTATCTATTGAACGTAACGGCATTCTTAAATTACTATAAGAATCATCAATGTTATATCCGTTAGCATCAAACTGATCTTTATATTGCAACAGTTTTTGTTTGGCAAGTTCTGCTTGCCTATCTGTATATGCTGTGCCTTTGAAAGTCTGGCGGGCGAGGCTAGTAAGTAAGTTATAGTCGCTACTGTCTATATCAAACTTATCTGTTTCTCTTGACTGTATTCCGACAAGATGTTCTATGCAATCTTCTAATGTTTCCATAGTGTTAGTATACGCTATGTTAGCTTAGAAGTCAAGCGTTTAAGTGGTATTCCTTGAGATATTTCTTCTAAAGTAAATTCTGTCCAAGCATAGTCGTTGACCCATTTAGTTCTATCTGGATAAAGAGGATTCTCTATGTTGCGAAAGTTTTGATCAGCAACATCAAATGCTAGACTGCTAGGTCCTGTAAATGCAGGTACACCATTAATAATACTGTGTATGCCTGGATTGCTTGACCAGCTTATAGTAGCCCATATGTTATCAAACTTCATATCGAAGTCGTCATATGAACCTAGTATTTGTCGCGGTTCTTGTCTTATTACATCTTTGAAGTCTCTTTCAATTGCTTCAAGTCTGCATCTAGGATGAGGCCTAAATATGATAGGACGTTTCGTTTGCGCTCTTATGAATGTTATTGTGTCGTGTACCCAGCGAGACATTGGAGGCATGTTTGCCCATTGCAGGCTTTTGTCGTGTTGCCCACATAGTAAAATGTATTCGCCGTTATAGTTCCAGTCTTTTAACTTGATGTTAAAACTGTTAGCACGATTGCTATCTGTGCTACTAGGGCCAAAGTAAGCGTCCCTATTAATGCCATTGAGTCCAACCTTCCATGTTGTACCTCTACTTATGCCGCCGACCTCTAAAACTATTATCGGTTTCGATTGTTGTACTGCTTGCTTCCAGATATTTTCGTTTGGAGCCATTCTACCACTCCAAAGAACACTCCAAATGACGTCAACGTCACAACCACTAGTATTATACAAAACGTCATGCCCAGCAACCACAAGGCTGTGAGCAAAGGCATCAAAAACCGATCTGCTATTCTGTGCGCCATATTGTGTCCATAAACTGAATCTCATAAGTTAAATATTCCTATAAGCTATTTACAAGAGAGAGTATAATGTCAGACATAACTGTGGTTACAACGTTTCACCGTCCGGGTTTAAAATTATATGGACAGCGTATGATAGATTCATTTGCTGAGAACGTAAGTGATAAGATCAAACTGCTAGTATATGCAGAAGATTGTAATCCTGTTAATCCTAATCCAGAACAAATTACAATATTAGATGCAACTAAAGAGTTACCTAAACTTGTAAAATTTAAACAGCGTTGGGGTAACGTAGACAAAGCAAATGGTATTCCTCCAGATGATATTAAAGCACGTAGACCAAGAGATTGGCAAAAGAAGTTTAAGTGGGACGCTATACGTTTTGCTAACAAAACTTATGCAGTGTTTGATGCGTGTGAACGTAGCAAAGGTTGGTGTGTATGGATGGACGCAGATACATTTATTCACAGTCCTTGGAAGCACAAAGACTTTGCTCGCTTACTACCTAACAATGCTTACATTACATATGTAGGTAGAGGCAAAGGATCACAGACATGGCCCGAGTGCGGCTTTTATGGTATGAACTTAAATCATCCAGTGTGTCACGAGTTCCTTAAAGAGTTTGAACGTATGTACGAAGATGCAGACAACGGCATTTTTGAATTAGAAGAATGGCACGACAGTTATGTGT
>OCVQ010002044.1_pt1 | contig 13998 bp, 20 predicted proteins | sample 1539061 | NCBI WGS metagenome assembly OCVQ01 (sample SAMEA3355526, study PRJEB22509) | marine metagenome | biome: marine; feature: river plume; material: water | place: USA | collected 2010-08-08 | depth 0.5 m | reverse complement strand
GTTTAGTTTCTTTCCAGTACAAAGAGGATATGTTGAAGAGTTTGAAACTAAAGTATCAAACATTGAAGATTATCCAGAATTTAAAAAAGAATATGAAAAATACAGTAACCACCGAGGTATGCAACAAATGGGAGCTACCGAAATAGATGGTCACTACGGTAGAGGAGAAACCCCAATTAAAAAACACGAAGTTGACAATCATCTAAAGACAAGCAAGATAAAAGAATTTAAGTATTAACTTGACAAATCCCATATGCATAGTGTATAATTTAAAAATAGAAAACTGTAACAATTAACACTAAGGATTTTAATGTCTAAGGGATTTCAATACGATTTCTTTGCAGAAGAATGGTCACATGTTTGTGGTGCCTGTAAAACCAAATTGTATGCACCAACTAAAAAACATATAGAGGGAAACTTCTGGATACATACACACTCAAATGACTGTCTGGGAGGATGGTAATGAAAAAAAATAAGAAAGCAATTAAAAGGGTAAAAAGGTTGCACCACCCTATGACTTGGGTTACTAATAAAACCAAAGAAGTATGCTCAGAATGCAAAGTTCCTTATCCTTGCAGAACAGTTCAAGCATTGGACAACAATGAATAAAAAAGAACTACAAAACATAGTCTCTTACGAAACAGATGAAGAAATGTTGTTGATGGACGGATTTGAAGATGCCTTTATTGGTTTTTCAAAACGTTGTGGTCAACCAACATTAGCAACTTATTCCTTTTTAAAAATGTTGCAGGTGCTTGTTGATCGTGATGATATGAGCTTTGAAGAAGCTGAAGAGTATATAATGTATAACTGTGAAGGTGCCTGGATGGGCGAATTAACGCCAATCATATTGCACGAGTACTACGATCCCTGGAAGGAATAATGACTAACAAGACACCAACTAAAAGTTACTTTATTAAATCAACAGATGAGCTAACAGAAATTTTTGTAACAGGATTAAGGACATATGTTAAAAACCGATTGGGTAAAACTGAAATGCATATGGAAGACTTTGCGGTAGAAGCAGCAAACTTTGCCGAATGTTTTTATGCAACAATGACGGCATTACCAAAGGATAATTCTTGAAGTTTTCACACTCAGTTGCTGAGATATTAATTTTAACTTTTGTGGCATTAAATTGCTACGTTAATGTAATAAGATATAGATGGGATAGGAGGAAGCGTAATGGAATTTAATTTGCACCACGAAGTAGATAAAGGACCTTTAGTTAGATGGTTTGCAAATCAAGCTATGAATATTTCTGGTTGGTTAGCAAAAACTTCTGCCCCATATGCAGATATGTATACAGCAGTTTGGGATGACTATGAGGAAGATGACCTTTCTGTGCCACATAATCAAATGGGAATATTTGACACCCTAGAGCCTTTGCCACAATTTGATCACCTGACACAAGAGCTAATTTAATGACAGATAATGAATACTATTATCGTGATCAAATGCGTGAGCTACAAAATGTAAATGCATTTGTAAGAGTAAACACCCTTAGAACTATTTTAAATAAATTAGAGTGGCTTAAAGAAAATGGTGCAACCTTAGACCATGCTATTGAATTTATTAGGTCGGAGTTAAAGTGATGATACAAAAGATTTTAAGGTACGCAGAACATTTAGGTTTAGATAAAGAAGAGTTATTAGAAATGACAATGCTAGAAGCAATGTTATTAATTGAACAAACAAAAGATATGTGGAAGGAAGTAAAACAAATTGGGTAAGCATCACGATAAAGTTGCAAAGGCTTTAGAGATTAGAATTAAGAATGTTCCTAACCGAGGTGGATATAATACACCTGGATCAATGAATAAAAAGAAAACTGGATACAGTAAGTCTAGATAGTGCATGGAATCAAAATGGATATTAATATAATATTAGAAAAAATAAATGAATTAAAACATTACGAAAATCCAGAAGTTCAGTCACCAGAGTTTCAAGCATTTGTTAATGGATGGAACAATGCACTAAAAGAAGTTATTTTAATTTTAAAAAATAATTAATCAGTTTGACAAGCCAACATGCAATGTGTTAGGATAGAAGAATGCGTATCAAAACCTTGGTTTTGATTCCTGTTATTGCGGTTCTTACAACATGTGTTGTATCCCTACCAATAGCCCAGAATCATACCAGTGCTAATGCACCGCAAAAAAGTAAAGTAATATTAACACCAGAAGATGAGATAAATAGATATCTTATTGAGAGAAGTAGAGTAATTGCTTCTCGTTCTTTTAAAAGAGACTATATTGGTAAACAAATAGTAGACACAGCTAGAGATTATTTTGGCGTACCCTATTGTCGGGGTGGAGAAAGCTCTAGATGCTTCGACTGCTCTGGATTTATTCAATATGTTTTTGATAAAAATGGAATAGAAGTCCCAAGAACTGCGGATCAGCAGCTTGAATCTATGACTATTATTCCAGAGAGTGAAGCACAACAGGGAGACTTAGTATTTTTTGTATATTCAAATGGATATGCCCATCATGCTGGAATCTACGTTGGCAACAACACGATTCTTCATTCACCAAGACCAGGAGAAAGAGTTAGATTAGAAGAAATATGGTCAACAAGAGTTATATTTGCAAGACAAGAATCTATGCTAATTAAAGTCCCACATTCAGTTGAAGCTATTTTAGAAGAGCCTAAAACAGAAGATGGAATAGGCTACTAGTTTAATTAGATGTCCTGAGTACAGACATTAAACTGCTCACCATGGGGTGTTAGCTCAGTTGGTCAGAGCAGCAGACTCATAATCTGCCAGTCGTAGGTTCAAGTCCTACACGCCCCACGTTAGTGTAGTATAATTTAATAAAATGCCTCTTTAGCTCAGTGGTAGAGCACTCACCTTGTAAGCGAGCGGTCTTCAGTTCGAATCTGAAAAGGGGCTCTAGGTGGCAGGAAGTCGTCCTTAGTGATGGTTGATAGTTACAGTTACGAGTCCAGAGAGACACGTTTGCCTTGCAGGTAAATAAAGGTCTTCCTGTCACCGTCTATTTAAAAAGGAGAATAATGAATACGGAAGAATTTGAAGCCTTAGTTAAAGAGGGTACTACTATTGTAGATTTCTGGGCAGAGTGGTGTGGACCGTGCAAGATGATTGGTCCAGTTCTAGAAGAAATTTCGGCAGAAGAAAACGTAAAGCTTATTAAAATTAATGTAGATGAAAACAAAGAACTTGCAAGTGCATTTAATCTAACAAGTATTCCAGTAATTATGCTGTATACTGATGGAGTAAAAACAAAAATAATCGTTGGGGCAAAGCCAAAACCAGCACTAAAGAAAGCGTTATTTGACAATGTTTAAGAAAAGTAAAAATGAGGCATTGGTACAGGAGTATCAATATCGTGCAGTTATTACATATGTTCCAAGTAAAAGAACTTGGAAGGCATCTGTTCAAAGAAGAATACATATCAATGAATGGGTTAAGGTTACCTGTGGATTAAAGGGTGTTCAATTTGGATCAAAAGAACTTGCTGAAATTACCGCAAGAAACAAAATTAAAGTACAGAAAAGCCTTGACGACATGGTAAATGGAGAAATTTCATACATCATCTATGACGATTAGATGATAAAATAGATACATGGCATCCAAGAAATTTTTAAACCCTATAAACCTTGTTAATCTAGCCAATGACCCATCCTCGCCAGTTGAAGGTGAAATCTATTATAACACCACATCCGATACCGTAAAAGTATATGCCAATGGTGCTTGGGCTTCTATTGGTTCTGGTGGAGCAGCAGCAGTTGACGGTCTTACAGATGTAACAATTAGTGGAGTCATAGCAGACAATGAAGTTCTTGCATATGATACTGCAACCTCTCAGTGGATTAATCAAACTGCAGCAGAGGCAGGGCTTGCCACAACAACTAACCTTGATAATTATCAGCCATTAGATGGAGACCTAACATCAATTGCAGGACTTGCAGGAACATCTGGATTTTTAGTAAAAGGTGGAGCAAATTCCTACTCACTTGATACAACCACATATGTTACATCTGCAGCAGTTGCTGGTTTAGCTCCACTAGCAAGTCCAGAATTTACTGGAACACCTCTTGCAACAACTGCCACTGCTGGAGATAATAGTACAAAAATTGCCACAACAGCATTTGTTGCTACAAGCTTTGCTCTACTTTCTGGACCAACATTTACTGGCACAGTAACTCTTCCAGCAACAACAAGTATTGGAAATGTTCTTAGTACAGAAATTGGCTACCTTGACGGCGTGACATCTGCCATTCAAACTCAGCTAGACTCAAAGCCAACACTGACTGCTGGAGAAATTTCAGATGCTGTTATACCAGATACAATTGCACGAGTCAATGACATGTCAAACGCAACAACTGGCTACATTCCAATAAGTACAAAGGGAGTTGCCGATGGCGTAGCAAGTCTTGATGGAAGTGGAAAAGTTCCAAGTACACAATTAAACTTAACAAGCTATGCCACATTATCTGGTGGTGCTACATTCACGGGAACAATTATTCTTCCAAGCACCACAACAATAGGTGGCGTTACTGACGTTGAAATAGGATACCTTGATGGAGTAACATCTTCCATACAAACACAACTTGGCAATTTGCTCTCAACAGCAACAGCAGCAGCCACATACCTAACAACAGCTGATGCAATAACAACCTATCAGCCAAAGGATTTAGATCTTACAAATATTTCTGCATTGTCAACAACTGGAATTGTTGTTCGTGGATCAGATTCAACATACACTACAGTAACTAATAATTCTTCTAATTGGGACACCGCATACACTGACAGAAATAAGTGGGACGGAGGATCAACAGGTCTTAATGCATCCTCTGGAAGAACATCTTTAGGTCTTGTAATTGGAACAGATGTTCAAGCTTATAGCTCACATCTTTCAGGAATTAATACCCTTGGTTCTGGAACTGGGTTACTAAAAAATACAGCAGGAACATGGTCTTATGACACAAGTACATACGCATTGTCATCTTCTTTATCTGGATATCAACCAGTTGACGGAGACCTTAGTGCAATTGCAGCAATAACTTCTGGGGTTGGCTTACTAAAAAGATTGTCCTCAGACACATGGACCATTGACACAAATTCTTATATAACTGGTTCTTCCCCAACAATTAGCACATCCTTAATATCTGGAACAAGTACCTTTAATTTAATAAATGCTACTGCAACAACAGTTAATTTTGCTGTGGCAGCAACAACATTAATTATGGGATCTACTGATGCTGGTGCAAGCACTACAATTAGAACTCCTGCAATAGTCACAACAAGCACATCTTTAGACTTATTTAATACAACCGCAACTACTGTTAACCTTGCAGGAGCTGTAACAACCCTTACAATTGGTGGTACTCCAACAGGATCTGTTACTGCAACACTATTTGGAAACGCAACAACATCTACAAAAACAATTAACATTGGAACTGGCGGAATATCAGGCTCAGAAACAAATATTAATATTGGTTCTTCAACGGCTGGGGCAACTGGAACGGTCTCTGTTTACCCTTCTACAAGTTTTGTTGGAACTGTTACAGTGCCAACTCCAACAAGTTCTGGTCATGCTACAACTAAAAGCTATGTTGACGCATTGGCTGCTGGAATTAATGTTAAACCTCAGGTGGTCTATGTTTCCCAAACAAATCTAAACGCAACATATGCAGCTGGAACTAGCGATTCTTCTGGCGGTCTTGGAGTTGGAGCAACACTTACTGGAGCCGTAGACGGAGCACTCATTCTTGACGGACCAGAAGTAGAAGCTGGACAAAGAGTTCTTATTAAGGACCAGACTGTAAGTGTGCAAAACGGCATCTATGTTGTAACATTTGCTGGTGACGGTGACGATCCGTTTATTCTTACAAGGGCTACAAATTTTAATGGAAATACTTCAACAAATGGACTAATTAAAAATGGAGATTACGTTTTTGTTACTTCAGGTACCAACTCTGCAAATGATTCTTATGTTGTTTCTCAGGGTGGAACCTCTACGACTCCAAGTGGTGCAATAAAAATTGGAACAGATAATATAATTTTTGCACAGTATTCTGGAGTTCCATCAAATATTAGCACCCTTGGATATGTTACAACAGGAACTTGGGCAGCAACCCCAATCGATAAAGACTTTATTGATACTGAAATAGCCAGAACAAACAATCCAGTATTTACTGGTCATGTTACAGTTCCATCTCCTACAGATGATACAGATGCAGCAAACAAGGAATATGTAGACGATTTAATTTTTGCCAGTTTACCATATCTTCCAGACATTATTCCAATAGATGACTTGAGGTATGAATTTAACGATCTAGATTCTAGATTTGTTCCAAAATTCCAAGGAGAACAGGTAGCAATCAATAACCCTCTCAGGCTTTTATTAACAATAAATGGTATAATTCAAACAGTGGACTTTCCAGAATATGTCTGGCAATCTATGCTACCTAGAGAAGGCTTTATGATAGATAACGATGGCTATATAGCATTTTCTGAAGTACCACCAGCAGGATCAACTTTTGATGCAAGATTAATGCTTGGACCAAACGTAAATTCAATAAAGAAAGGGTATCCATTCAAAGCAGTGGATATATTATTAGGAGCATAAACAGTGGCTAGAAAAGTACTTCACGAGACGAATTATACATTCACTCCGTCAACACGAACGATTGTAATCCCAGATCACATTCCAAGGGAGAGACTGGTTTTAATTACAAACGTAACTACTAACCAGGTTATCTATAACTTCTCTGACCCTAGTCTTAATGCAACAAGCTATACCCCAGCTATTGACTCAAACAACGTAGCTACAACAACCATTGTTCTTAATTACAACACGGCAGCAATGTCTTCCACAGACAAACTTCAAATCACAGTTGATGAATATGCCGAAAGCTTCCAGCCAGATGAATCCTATATGGATCCCGTTGGAAAGTTTAGAGTTTCCACCCCTACTTCTCTAATTGATACCGACTTTGAGTATGGAACTCAGCCTACTAAATGGGAAGTATTAAGCCTTACAAACAACAAGCCATCCTGTTTCTATGATATTGGTTTGCCAATCGCACAGCCTTCTGGCGGAACAAATACATTTGTTTCTATTGTAGGAACTGGATCTACTAGAGTTGTAACTGTAGTAACTACTGCAGCTCACGGTCTTTCTGTTGGGGATAAGTTCTTTATTCAAGATACATTAGACGTTAATGCTGATGGATGGTATTTGGTAGCATCTGTAACAACAACAACTGTTTCTAATGATACGTTTACTTATATTGCAAGAGCAAATGTTACTAACGGATCAGTTCGTGATGCTACAAAAACTTTTGCCTATAAAGCTTTCAACTACACAGGATCTGAAATTCCTCTCTCAGTTAGCTCTGGTGCTGCATTTACAGCATCTAGTACTACCGTAACAGGAACTACAACAAACGCACACGGTCTTTCCGTAGGAGATTTAATTTATGTTACTGGAACTACTGCAGCAACTTCTAATCCGCCAAACGGTGCATGGGAAGTTAAGACAACTCCAACTACAAACACGTTTACTTTTGACGTAGTAACTGCTCCAGTTGGTGCAATTACAGCAGTTGCAAAATCTTTAACTGGAAGACCAGGATCCCTATCTATCCACAGACCCTTTGATGGTGGAGTCAAGTTTACAACTGGATCTTCTGCCCCTGGCTCAAAGATTGTAAGACAGACAAGAAGATACTTTAGATATCAGTCAGGCAAGGGAATTCAGTTCTCTACTGGATCTATGCTAAAGCCAGTATTTGCAATAGATCTAATTTCTTCATCTAGCACAACAGTTACTGTAAGAACTAGGTACGAACATTTCCTTGGAATTGGTGCACAGGTTATAGTATCAGGTGCAACTCAAACAGCATATAATGGAACCTTTACGGTTACAGCAATTACTGGACCTAAAGAATTTACATACACCGCATCTTCGGTTCCTTCTGCAACTCCAGCAACTGGTTTTCCTATCACGGTAGCACCAGTTTCCTGGTTTGGTGGTCAGACAAGAGTTGGAATGTTTGATGAGCAAAACGGATTCTTTTTTGAATTTGACGGACAAACACTATGGGCAGTAAGACGCTCTAGTACAGATCAAATTTCTGGAATTGTTGCAACAACTCAGGGCTCTCCAACTATTACAGGTACAGACACTAGATTCTCAGAGCAATTAAGTCCAGGAGATAAAATTGCTATTAGAGGTCTAACCTATACCGTTCAATCAATTACAAGCAATACAGAACTTTATGTGTTCCCAGAATATCGTGGTCAGACAATTACTGCTGGTGGAATTGTAAGCAAGATTGTAGACTTTAAGGTCGCACAGTCTGATTGGAATATTGATAAAATGGACGGAACTGGTCCATCTGGAGTAACTGTAGACTTAGCCAAAATGCAAATGTTCTACCTTGACTATGCATGGTATGGTGCAGGTGCAATTAGATTTGGATTTAAGGATGAGCGTGGAGAAGTTGTATACTGTCATAGAATGACACACGCAAATGTTAAAACAGAAGCTTACATGCGTTCTGGAAACCTTCCAGCACGTTATGAGGCAGCAGCAGATGCACCAGTTACAAAACTTTCAGCAACGCTTTCAAATGTTGCTACTACCATGTCTGTTGCCAGTACCGTAGGGTTCCCTTCAACTGGAACTTTGTCCCTTGCAAAAGCTGGAAATACTTCCCAAGAAATTGAATATGTTTCTTACACAGGAAAAACAGCAACAACCTTTACTGGCTTGACAAGAGCCCTTACAAATGTAATTATTAATCCAGTTTCTGGTGCTACTGGTGGTGGAAATGGAACTGCTCAGACGTTTACTTATTCAGCAACTGCTCCAGTTAAAGTGGATCTATATTCTAGACAGTATGCAACTGGAACAAGTCACTGGGGATCATCCGTAATTATGGATGGTGGATACGATGACGATAAGTCTTTCGTGTTCCAAGCAGGTATGAGAAACGGTGTAGTTGTTCCAAGAAGCTCAACAACAAGATCTGCTCTTCTTAGCTTAAGACTTGCTCCATCGGTAGATAATGGTGTAGTTGGAATTCTTGGAGAAAGAGAACTTGTTAATAGAATGCAGTTAACGCTAAGACAAATGGATGTTTTAAGTTTAGTTGCAGGAACCGCTGGAAACCCAGGAGCTTTTCTAGTAGAACTTATATTGAATCCAAAATTTAATACTTCAGTTGGAAACACTTGGGAAAATGTTGGTGGATCAAGTTTGTCTCAAGTTTGTTATCACGCAGTAAACACAACCCTATCTGGTGGAGAGCCAATCTTCTCTTTCTTTGTATCTACTCAATCTGGTGAAGCAAGCGTTGTTCAGCAAGATCTTAGCTTGGTTAGAGATTTAGGAAACTCAATTCTTGGTGGAGGAACAACAAATGTTGGTTCAACAACCGAATTAAATATCTTCCCAGATGGACCAGATATTGTAACAATAGCAATCAGAAACCTTTCAGGTTCTGGTGTAACAACTGCTACAGTTAACGGAAGGCTTTCTTGGACTGAAGCCCAAGCATAGTAGGAGGAAAACGTGGGACTTAATAAACTAAACCACCTTTACTCTACTGAACCATTAACAGTAGATTCTTTACTAGCTAACAATGACGTAACCGTATTAGATGACGTTAATGTATTCGGAGAAACCCTTGTTGATGGATTGCTTGGACAGCCAAACCAAGTACTTAAAGTTAATTCTGCTGGAACTACAATTGAGTGGGCTACTCTAGATGCCCTTCCATCACAGTCTTCAAATTCAGGTAAATACCTAACAACTGATGGAACCACTGCTTCATGGGCAACAATTACACTGAGCAACTATGCTCTTTTGGCTGCTCCATCTTTTACTGGAACAGTATATTCTGCTGGAAATGTTGTCTCACATATTGACACAAATGCTCCAACTTTAAATGCTGGAAACACTTATAAGTATACGTTAGTTTTAGCAGATGACGGTAAGATGATTGAAATGAATACCACTACTGGAGTGGGCAACACCCTAGAAATCCCCTTAAACTCATCTGTAGCCTATCCAATAGGCACTCAAATATCAGTGCTTCAAACTGGCTTGGGACAAACAACAGTCTCTGGAGCAGTCGGTGTGACTGTAAACGCCACTCCTGGAGCTAAACTAAGAGCACAATGGTCTGCTGCAAGCTTAGTAAAAAGAGCTACCAATACTTGGGCTTTAATTGGAGATTTGACGGCATAAACTATGTTCTTATTTAAAAATCTCTCAACAATTGCATCTGCTGTTCGCAATGTTTTTACTGATAGTTTTAATAGATCTAATGCAGGAGACTTGGGGTATGCATCAGACGGCAGTATTTGGACAGCCCTTAGTGGAGTCTTTACTGTTTTTGGAAATAAAGCCAAAGCAACTTCTGCAGCCAATACATATCCTATTGCATCTATTGAAATGCCAAACTCTCCTTTAGACCAAGATGTAGTTATTAAACTAAAGGGAACTACTCCTGGATCAGGTGCAGCACTTTGGATTTCTGATAATAATAACTGGTGGGCAGTTGTAACAGGAATTGATAATGGAGAAAATTGTCTTTGCCAGACTTGCCAAGTTTGTAATGCAGGAAACTGTACCGCTGGAAACTGTTCTACTCCTGGAAACTGCATTTCTGGAGCTTGCAATACAGCTCAAAATCAAAATTACAATGTAAATACTCAAAATCCAGGAACTACTAACCCAGCTAACGCAACTGGCGTTTATAATGGAGCCACTGGTGGTGGAAATACAAATCCAACTACTGGAGGAACTCCAAACAACTATAACTGTAATGCCTGGAATACAGGAAACTGTAATGCTGACTCTCCATGTTCATCACTTGGAGAACCCGTTCAAACTGGTGGCGGAAACTGTAGACTTTGGAAAAACACCAACCCAAATAGATTTGCTTGTCAAGCTTGGAACACCAGAAACTTTTCTCGTCCTTGTGCAGCATGGCAATGCGATAGAACAGGAAATAGATACTGCAGAGCATCAAGCACCGCTAACTGGAACCCTGTTGGTGGTGGAACTACAAACCCATTTACTGGAAACACTCAAAATTTTAATGCACCAGGGTTTACTCCAGGAACCTGGAATGCACAAAATGGAACTGGTGCTTATAACACTTGTACTGGAGGCTTTTGCTCTGGAGCATATAACTGTGCAGCATATACTTGCACCGCTTACTCATGCACAACTTTTAGCACTGTTAGTTGCAACTGCAGTACCTGTTTCCCAGCATATGTTAGAGTTATAAAGTCTGTTGCAGGAACTGTTTCGGAATTAACTAGGTGGGTAGTTTCTGCCCTTGGAACATCAACCGTAAACTCAATGCAAATAACTACAAGCGGCTCTGAAATAACAATTAAGCCTTATGCAAATGCAGACCTTACATCCCAAATTGGAAGCGATTTAGTATATACTCCAGTAGGGGTTGCACTTACGTCATATTATGGTATAATTGTATCACCGTCCCCTACAAGCCAAGGGTATGAAATAGATGAAATTACTATTGAGAAGATTTAAAGGATAAAAAATGTTAGACGAACAACCACCACCACTTAAGCCACCCTATCCAGAAAAAGAACCTACTCCATTTAACGTAGCAACTATTGTAAACGGCATTGTATATCAGGTACAAAATCTTGATGGTCAACAGGCAGCACTTCTTTTATCTCAACCAGTCTATGTTAGAGTTCGTGCTGGAGAAGCTCAAACTGGGTGGAAGTATGATCCAGAAACAAAAACTTTTACAAGACCAGCCTACGATCCAGAAACTGACACGTTTTCTTACTAGAGAGATTTAATAAAAAATGAAATTTATTCGCTTTACATGTGAAGATAAAACCTATCCTTTAAATGTTCCAGTTCCTGCAAAAAAAATGATTCCTCAGTGGTATAAAGATGGAGAAACTTTTTATGTAGAAAAAGGTAGTAAGGAAACTAGTGCTGGCTTAAAAACTTGTATGCCTTTTTTAGATATTATTACAGCAGGATATCTCCTAGTAACCCCCTTTGACATTTATGTAGGAAAAAAAGAAGATGGATCACTTAGTATTGAGTGGAACTCTCCAGAGCCGTGGAAAGATTTTGTAAACCAGAGACCACATGGATCTGGTGCAACCATTCCAAGACCTGCAGGTCACAGAGACGAGCATTTTGTTTGGTCTAACAAGTGGGGTTGGAAGACCCCTAGAGGATACAGCACTATTGTTACTCACCCATTTAATAGATTTGACCTACCATTTACAACAATGTCTGGGTTTATGGACTCAGATAAAATTTCGGTTAATGGAAACGTACCATTCTTTTTAAAAGAAGGATTTTATGGATTAATTCCAGAAGGAACACCATATGCACAGGTCATTCCAGTAAAAAGAAAACTTTGGAAAATGATTCATAGTCCTGAAAATGTTGATATAGTTATACAACAATCTGCAAAAATTCATGGAGAAAAAGCATACTATAAGAAAAAAGCTTGGATTAGAAAGGAATATAACTAATGGCTAAACATAAAAACGGAGTAGTAGTCTTAAGTACAAGAGACATTATTAAAGCTTGGTTTTCAAAAAGAAAAAGATTTGAAAATAAACAGATACTACTTAATAATCAAGTTCCTCCAGAACCATTTGGAGAAAAGATACTTACCCTTGCTATTGTTTTAGACGAAGAGGTTCAAGAAATTATTCGTGCACAGTCTAACCTTGCATCATTGTTTCTTTCAAACCCATCTTTTGTTGAAGTTGATCCAAGCTGGAACCAAGAAGATAAGCCTTGGATTGGATGGAAATACGTTGGTGGAAGATTCTTTAAGCCACACGTTCTTGTTAGAGAAGGAGAAGCAAATTGGGGAGCAGCCGATGGTTGTGGAGAGTGTGATGCTTGCTTATCGGGCGGAACACAAACACTTAGCAGTGAGGTAAAATAAAATGACTAATAAGATTATTTTTACTAGCGTTTATCCAGAGTATCAATTACCACATCCAATTCCAGCAAGTAAGGGAGTTCCAGAGTGGTGGAGAAAAGAATCAAATGTTGGAGATAAGACATTTACCATGAAAAGATGCGTTCCAATCTTAGACTCTTTGACTGCTGGATATTTAATAACACTTCCAGTAGACGTTCATAAAAAGAATGACGATGAACATTTTTGGGAATTAAATCACCCATCCTTTGTTTCTGAGCACTATGCTCGTCAAACTGAAGCCTATCCTTTAGGTGAAGAGTGGAACCCTCAGCCATATAAGTGGACAAATCCTTGGAAAATTCAAACACCAAAGGGATATAGTTGCTTATTTGTGCATCCATTAAATTCAGGAGATGGTCCATTACGTTCTTTTTCTGGAATAGTAGATACAGATAAGCATCCAGTTACAATAAATTTTCCATTTGTAATTAAAAAAGGATTTAATGGAACAATTCATGCGGGAACACCTATTATTCAAGTCATTCCTTTTAGAAGAGAAGCTTGGGAAAGCAAAGTAATAGATGATAAAGAGTTTGTTGAGGATAAGAATTTTTATAAATTGTTTAATCCTCCTTATGCCTTATACAAGAAAAATTGGTGGACAAAGAAAGAGTTTAGATAATGAACAATTCTGTAAGTTTTATTACGGGAAATGCTAAAGACCTAAACTTAAAGAATAATTCTGTAGACTTAGTTGTTACACAAGCTCCCTTCTATAAGGCAGACTTTGATAGGTATGGCGGAGACTCACAAAAGCAAATAGGGTCTGAAAAAACCATAAAACAATACATTAACTCTTTAGTTGTTGCAACAAAAGAAATGGAAAGAGTTTTAAAACCTACGGGATCAATCTTTGTAGTTTTGTCAAACATGGAGCCAACTGCCTCTGAGTACCTTTTAAAAGTTTTAAAGAAAACAGATTTATTGTTAGCAAATGCTCCTTTTATATGGAACTGGTCAGATGAAAACAAACAAAAGGAAATGTCTTCAGAATTAGCAAAATTCGCGAAAC
>OCVQ010002043.1_pt1 | contig 14000 bp, 6 predicted proteins | sample 1539061 | NCBI WGS metagenome assembly OCVQ01 (sample SAMEA3355526, study PRJEB22509) | marine metagenome | biome: marine; feature: river plume; material: water | place: USA | collected 2010-08-08 | depth 0.5 m | reverse complement strand
AAATCAAACAGACGAAGCGTGACGCACTGACTATTCCAGCTGGTACGTATTCCAACCAAAAAGCCGCTATCAACACGACAACATTGCCTGTTGTCGCTTACTCGACGACGGCAATGAGCGACGATGTAGCCTACGCGCTGACCAAAACCTTTTGGGCGCAAAAGGCCAGTATGAGCGCTCAAGCGCCTTGGTGGCGGGGCGTTACTGAGGAGTCTTTGGCGGCTATCTCCACCAAGATCCATCCCGGTGCGATTCGCTTCTACAAAGAGCAAGGCATGAAACTCTCAGCCGATCAGATGTGATCCGTTAAGTACTGAAGAGATTTCCAAGGTGGGGCGCTGATGGCCGTAAAAGGCTGGTTTTGGCCTTTGTGGGGCACTGTCGGCGTCGCCATGCACATCGGTTTAGTCCTGTACGGACTTGTCCCCAACCTGGTCGTGCGTCCATTGCACATGGCCTACATACTGCCGTGGGTGTTCTTGGCGGCGGTGGGCACACGGCTTCAACGAGCGACTGGCTGGTTGCTAACAATCTCTGGGATGGCTGCTTGTCTCTGGGTTGCCGTCAACGCCGACGCCTTAGGCGATCAGTATGGTTCATTGGAGGGATCGATACAGACCGTTATCGCGATTGCGCTGTTGCTGGTGACAATGGAAGGCGCCCGGCGGGCGATTGGATGGCCCCTACCAATCATCGCCGCACTCGCGCTGGCTTACGGCGTATGGGGCCAGTACATACCGGGAGAGTTTGGGCATGCCGGACTGCCCTTAACCAGCTTCTTAGGTACTTTAACAATTGCTGAAGGCGGACTGTGGGGAAGCCTGACGGCTGTCTCCGTTGGCGTTGTTGCCGTGTTTGTGATCTTCGGAGCAATCCTGAATGCGGGAGAGGCCGGGAACGGGTTCATGAATTTGGCAGCCACTGCGGCGGGGCGGTCAGTGGGTGGCGCCGCAAAAGTGTCCGTTGTGTCATCTGCGCTTTTTGGGTCAATTTCAGGGTCAGCATCAGCAAATGTCGCATCAACGGGTGCGATTACGTTACCTGCCATGATCAAGTTGGGTTATCCGAAACGGCTCGCAGCTGCCGTTGAGGCGGTGGCGTCGTCCGGTGGGCAAATCATGCCGCCATTGATGGGAGCTGGCGCATTTGTAATGGTGGAACTCACATCGACGCCGTACGTCACCATCATGGCTGCAGCGACATTACCTGCTTTGCTCTATTTCTGGACGGTTTGGGTTGGTATCAACGCCTGGAATCGCCGCGAACCACTCGCCGCGGTCCCCTCTGATGAACAACCCAGTAAACGGCGCGTGTTGGTAACGTCAGCCTTTTTCGCCATTCCATTCGCCGTTTTGCTGTGGGGCATGTTCGCCATGGCGTGGACGGCCGAGTATGCCGCCTGCGTCGCAACGGGCGTAGGCGCGTTGCTACTGCTCACTGATGCGCGAGGTCAGACCTCTTGGAGCGCCATTAAGGAAAGAATCCGCAGCGCATTGATCAATGCAGGCCGACAGGTCTCCATGATCGCCAGCATCATCCTTTGCGCCTCAATCATCGTTGGCGTTCTTTCCATCACCGGACTCGGGGTGAAGATCACGTCAGTCATTTTGTCGAGCGGGGCAGGCTCATTATGGGTATCGCTACTGCTGACAGCTTTGGCCTGCTTGGTCCTGGGGATGGAGGTCCCTACAACCGCGGCCTACATCATTTGCGTTTCTGTCGCAGGGCCCGCCCTAATGAAACTGGGGCTTGAACCGCTTCAGGTCCACTTGTTCGTCTTTTGGTTCGCCCTGCTGTCCACCATCACGCCTCCGGTTTGTGGCGCTGTATTTATTGCCGCTGGCATGGTGGGAGAGCATTGGCTAAAGGTCGCAATCAGCGCGATGGCACTGGGTGTGGGTTTGTACGTCGTACCACTGGGCATCATCAGTCACCCCAGTTTGATTGCATGGTGGGACTACCCACTGAGCGCGGCGATCAGCATGACGCAGATGGTCGCCGGACTTGCCATTTTGTCTTTCGCCTTGATCGCGCCTCAACCGATTTGGCGTCGGGTACTTGGCTTGGCTGTTGGCCTGACGGTCGCACTTTACTGACGAATTTTCAGCATTGGGCTCTGGCTCCGAATGAAAAAAGCCCCAACCATTTCTGGAAGGGGCTTTTTAACTTGGTGGCCTGGGACGGAATCGAACCATCGACACGCGGATTTTCAATCCGCTGCTCTACCAACTGAGCTACCGGGCCAAGATCGACAGTATAACAGCCGTTGGGCCGGTTATCGCGGCTGCCCTAAAAATGTTTAACCGACCGTATTCGGTCAGCCCTTTCAAATCTGGCCCTTTTTGGCTTTAGAGAGGTCAATGCCCAGCTGCTTCAGCTTTCGGTAAAGGTGGGTGCGCTCAAGGCCTGTTTTTTCAGCCACGCGCGTCATGGAGCCGCCTTCTTGAATCAGGTGGTATTCGAAGTAGCTTTTTTCAAACTGGTCGCGCGCATCGCGCAAGGGTTTGTCCAACTCAAAGCTCTGAATATTGGATGCTGGTGACTGGTTCAACAAATGGTCGGCGCCGATCATCGCAGGCGATAGGTGGCCAGCTAACGCATCGTGACCCGCTCCATGGGGGTGACTTGGGGCCATTGTGGTGATGGCCTGAACCGATGACCCGCCATTTGCCGCCAACGCACCCGCCATCGATGCGTAACCACTGCTGGGCATTGGTGCAGCAGCGCCACGGTAGTCGCCCGATTTAACCATCTGCTGCCGCGCACCTTTGGTCAGGCCTTGTTCGACAGAAGCCAGCAGCTTTTGCATGGTGATGGGCTTTTCGAGAAAAGCCATTGCACCGATGCGTGTGGCCTCGACCGCTGTTTCGATGGTTGCGTGCCCGCTCATCATGATGACGGGCATGTCCAGTAGGCCCGATGCCGACCACTCTTTCAGCAACGAGACGCCGTCGGTGTCAGGCATCCAGATATCGAGCAACACCAGGTCAGGGCGCGCGTTCAGGCGCGCCTGCCGCGCCTCCGCTGCGTTTTGCGCGGCAATGACGTTGTGTCCTTCGTCATCGAGAATTTCAAACAACAATTCACGAATCCCGTGCTCGTCGTCGACTACCAAAATATTTGCCATGGCCCTTGAGGCCTCCCTTACTGATGTATTCCCGCCAATGGGAATGATAACGATACTTGGCCGCCGATAACAGCGTCTCCTTGCATTCGATTGCTGAGACGGACTTTGGCGTTGTGTTCGTCCGCGATCTTTTTCACGACGGCCAGGCCCAAGCCCGTGCCCTTGGTCTTGGTGGTGACGTAGGGCTCAAACGCACGTTTGAGGATCATGTCTGGGAAGCCGGCGCCCATGTCAGCAACGATGAGCCGAACCGTGTCCCCATCACCCGATCGCTCGGTCCGAATATCAACCACGCCCGGCATACCGTTGACGCCCACGCCCGCAGCGGCCTGCGTGGCGTCTTGTGCATTCTGTACCAAGTTGTGAATCACTTGGCGCAACTGCTGCACGTCGGCCTCAACCATCGGCTGTCCCGCACAGGGCGAAAACACGACCGGGCAAATCGCCTGCTCGTAGAGGTTGAGAATATCCTGCACGGCGGCATTCAGGTCGATGGGTACCAGCACGGCAGCCGGCAAGCGCGCATAGTCGCGAAATTCGTTAACGAGTCGCTTCATGGCTTCAACCTGCTCGACGATTGTCTTCACAGATTTATTCAACAAGGCGTCGTCTGGCGCTTGCAATTTTCCCTGTAACTTAATGCCCAAGCGCTCCGCCGACAATTGAATGGGCGTCAAGGGGTTTTTGATTTCATGCGCCAAACGACGCGCCACATCTGCCCACGCCTTGGCTCGCTGCGCCGAAACCAGGTCGGAAATATCGTCGAACACGAGCAGCTGGCCCTCGCCCGGTAGCAAGGCGCCCCGCGCCAGCAAAGTGATGTGGTCTTGTGCGACGGCATGCGCGTTGGGCTCGAGCTCGAAACTGCTTTGCCAATGCAGGGCAGCGGGATCGGTGCTGGTTTGAACGGCATGCTCTGCCTCGAGCCCTTTAAATTGCGTCGCAACGCTACGGGCCCAAGCGGCCAGGCCCGGTAACGCAGCCAATGGCTGGCCCACTGGGTTATCGGCCAATTGCAGGATACGCACCGCGCTCGGATTGGCGCTTTGTATGGCCCCGTTGGCGTCAAGCACGAGCACGCCAGCGGTCAGGTTATCCAAAATTGCCTGCAAGCTGGCGCGTGCGGCGTCGAGCTGCTGCACACTGGCCTGGACGGCGCCGCGCGCGTCAGCGAGCTGTTGCGTCATGTCGGCAAATGAGCGGGTGAGGCCCCCGAGCTCGTCGCGCGTATCGACAATGAGCTTGGGTGTTAAGTCGCCCTTCGCAACATCCCTCACACCGGCGGCCAACAACAAGAGCGGCTGCACCAACTGGGTACCCAAAAGGGCCGCCACCAAGACAGCGCCGAAGACCGACAAGAACAGGGTCAGGGTGAGTGTGCCGATATACATGCGCCGCAGGCCATCCCGTGCCAGCGAGCGCTCTTGATAATCGCGGTTGGCCTCTTGCACCGACAAGGCGTCGGCAACGAGGTCAGGCGACAGCGGCACAGACACCTGCAAAAAGTGGCTGACACCTTGCAGCGCAACGTCAGTGGGCGCCATAAAAGCCAGCGCCTGAAGCGTGGGCCGCGCACCTGATTCACCGTCAAGACCCAGCACCTGAACGCTCACCAAACCGTCGCGAGCGATCGCCATTTGGCTGGCACTGGGACGTGGCGTGTTGGCGCTCAAGCTGAAGGATGACTCACTGGCGCTGGCGATGACTTGCCCGTTCGACGCCAGAACGCTGACATCGGACGCCTGCAACTGCTCGCGCAAACGGGTCAATTGGAGTGTGTAAGCGCCCATCTGAGCCGATGCCAGCTCCTGCGCGGCTGCGCTCACTCGGCGCCCCGTATCAGCACGCAACATGTCAATGGTGGTGCGGCCCAAGTTAAGGCCAGAGGTCAGCGCCGCCTCAACCCGAACGTCGAACCAACTCTCAATGGAGCGGGACACGAATTGATAGGACACCACATAGATCAGCGCGCAAGGCAACACCCCGACCAGCGCGAACATGAACACCAATTTAACCAGTAGGCGGCTACCGAATTTTCGCTGCTGCCAGCGCTGCCACAGGCGGAAGATCAGCCACGCGATGACAAGCGCCAAGACGCTCGCGGCACCGACATTGAGGGCAACCAGATAGCCGTAATAGGTTTCGTAAAGCGCGCTGTTGTTGGTGGCCTGCGTGAGCAGAAATAATAAGATGAGGCCGACCGAGACGAAGGCCGCCAAGCCGATGCCCAACGTCCAGGTCGCATTTTTGGCACGGTTGCGCTTGGGGGCTTCGAGGGTCAGACTCATGGCTTTTTCACCTCAACACCCCGATTCAACTGGTCGGCTGTTACGACCGGTGCCGGTTCGCTAACCGTTGGCGAATTTGTGACAGGCTCGACGATGGCAGTCGGTGGGACCGCCGCGCGTACCGTGACCGGCGCGCCCCACTCAGCTTGGTCAGCAACACCAATCTGGAACGGGCGTGGGAGCGCTGTGGTGTCTAACGCAAAGCGCACCAACACCTCGGTGTTGGTCGTTTGGACAAAGGTGGCCGCCGTCCCCAAGGCCCATGCCCGCGTATTGGACGCCAAGGCGATGGCCTGCGCAATCGTCGGTACGGTTTGGTGCAGGGCAAACGCATCCGCGTTGGTCTCATCCGAATCAGCCAAGCTCACTCGCCACTGATTGGTGAGGGGCAAGTAAACCACGCGTGTTCGGCGGGTCAGATCGACCAGCACTTTGTCACGCCAATACCAACGCGGCTCGATCGCGGTTGCCCGCAGTGTGAAGACCAATGGGACGCCGCGCTCCAACACCTGTTTGATGTGCGCCGGGGGCTGCCAAGAGATGGCCACATTGGCGACGAGCTCACCCTTGACCCAACTCAAGGCCAGCTGGGCAGGCTTTGGGGCAGCACTTGCAAAAGCCACAGGCGCATGGCCGCAAAACATAACAAACAACGCGGCCAAGGTCACAGTGATGGCGCGGCGAAAAGCCATGTCGACGTGGCGCAAGTTAAACGGATCGCTTATCGAGCACGGCATAAAAAAACCCGTCATACGCGGCATGCGCTAGCGGTTTTTCCACCCCACCGGGTAACAGGTGACCCGGCGCTTCGACACGCATGGCCTCGGGATGCTGCTGCATGAATGCGTCAATCTGCCACTCCCCTTCTTCTTTAAATGTGGAACAGGTGCAATATACCAAGCGCCCGCCCGCAGCCAACTGGGACCAAGCGATCGCCAGCAAGGCACGCTGCTCAGCGACCAGCTGGTCGACGTCTGAGGGGCGACGTAGCCATGGTACATCGGGATGACGCCTAACGATGCCCGATGCGGTGCAAGGTGCGTCCAGAAGGATGGCATCCCAGGGCTCTCCTCGCCACCACTGCTGAGGTGCCTTGCCATCAGCGACCGTTACTGTTGCCGCGTGCCGCAGGCCCAGGCGGTTGAGGGTCTCGTCGATACGCTGCGCGCGTTTCGGGCTGATCTCCAGCGCCGTGACGTGCGTGCGCATGGGCTGACTATGGGCATGGCTGATGGCCGTCGCCATTTCAAGCAGGTGTCCGGTTTTACCGCCGGGGGCCGCGCAGGCATCTAAAATTCGCACGGTCTCGCCACGCTTGACGGCCGCCATTAAGCGGGGGCTGTCCCACACCAAGTGAGCGGCCATTTGAGGCGATGCATCCTGCACCGACACGGCACCTGACGCAAAGCCTGGCAATTGGCCAACCGGTAAAGGCTTTGCCAAAAGTAACCCTTCCTCGCCGACGGGGGTCGAGTCGGCGCCGATCTCAGCCAAACGCAATTGATACGCCGCGACTGAACCCTGTGCAGCGTTAACACGCAGCACCATGGGCCCAGCGACCCCGTTGGCTCCGAGTACCGCGCGCCATTGCTCGGGGTATTGTTTGCGCAGGCGCTCTATCCACCATTGGGGATGGTTGAATTGGACGCTTTCATCAACCATCACTTTTTCATCCAACGCCGCGTACTCGCGCAAGAGGCGTCGAAGGCAAGCATTGACAAAAGGCGCCTTGGCCGTCAGGCGGTGGTTGTCTTTACACGCCTGAACCGCTTGGTCGACCAGCGTATGGGCGTCATAAGGACGCGGCTCACGCAACAAAGCCACCGCGGTGGTCAGCCAAATGCCCAGTTCGGGGTCTGGCCTTTTGGCGACCAAATGGGCCGTCACCGCATGGGCCCACGCCCATTGACGCAGCACATGAAAGCCCAAAGCCTGCACGCCTGCGCGCAAAGCGCCCGGCGCTTTCGCGAGCACGGCGTCCGTGTTGCGGCCATTGCTCACGGCTTGCGCCATCTGAGCGACCCAGGGAAATTGTTGCGAAAGACCAGCCGTCGTCATGAGGCCCTTAAAAAAATACCCCAGTCACGGTAACGCGACTGGGGTCGTTTTCACGCATCTGATTGCGCGAAGTGGCGATTACTCGGCTGCGTTATCGGCAGCTGATGCGTCGTCCACGACTTCGGTTGAGACCTCGTCGTCGGCACTCACGCCATGGCTGTCCGCCTCGGCAATCATGCGGCGCTCTTCGGCTTCAATCTTCTCTTTGGCCTTGCGTGCATCGTGGAACGCCAAGCCGGTACCGGCTGGAATCAATCGACCCACAATGACGTTTTCCTTCAGGCCACGCAACTCGTCGCGCTTGCCCATGATGGCAGCCTCGGTCAAGACGCGGGTGGTTTCCTGGAAAGAAGCCGCAGAGATGAAGCTGTCAGTTGACAACGACGCCTTGGTGATACCCAACAAGATGTTGCTGAACGTGGCTGGAATCTTGCCATCGGCGCGCAGGGCGTCGTTGGTGTTGTAGATTTCAGAGCGCTCAACCTGCTCACCACCGATGTAGCCTGAATCACCTGGATTCTCGACCACCACACGGCGCAGCATCTGACGAACAATCACCTCAATGTGCTTGTCGTTGATCTTCACACCTTGCAGACGGTAAACGTCTTGAACCTCGTCGACGATGTAACGTGACAGCTCTTCGATACCCAACAAACGCAAGATGTCCTGTGGGTCGGCGGGGCCGTCCACAACCGTCTCGCCCTTGTTGACCACCTGGCCTTCGTGCACCACGATGTTCTTTTCTTTGGGTACCAAATCTTCCCAAACGCCGCCATCAGGATCGGTAATCTGCAGGCGAATCTTGCCCTTGGTTTCCTTACCAAATGACACGGTTCCGGTGATTTCGGCCAATGTCCCTTTGTCTTTTGGCGTCCGGGCTTCGAACAGCTCGGCAACGCGTGGCAAACCGCCGGTAATGTCTCGGGTCTTCTGACCTTCGACGGGCACCCGTGCCAGCACCTCGCCAGGGCCCACTTCTTGGCCGTCGCGAACTTGAATCAGCGCACCCACTTGGAAGCCAACGGCCACCGCGTGATCGGTTCCAGGGATCTTCACTTCTTCGCCATTGGCATCCAACAGCTTCACCGCGGGGCGGATCGACTTGGTTGAGCCGCGACGCTTGGGGTCGATCACCACGAGTGATGACAAACCCGTCACATCGTCAACCTGCTTCGCAACGGTCAAACCTTCTTCGATGTTCTCGAACTTGGCGGTACCTGCGAATTCAGTGATGATGGGTCGTGTCAGCGGATCCCAGTTTGCCAATACCGTGCCGGGCTTCACCGCTTGGTCAGCCTTGATGGCCAAGACCGCACCGTAAGGCACCTTGTGGCGCTCACGCTCACGGCCATGCTCATCGGTGATGATGATCTCGCCTGAGCGGGCAATCACAACCAGGTCACCTTTGGTGTTGGTCACGTAACGCATGGTGCTGTTGAAGCCAATCGTTCCACCTGACTTCGCTTCAACACTGGAGGCAACTGCCGCACGCGACGCCGCACCACCGATGTGGAAGGTCCGCATGGTCAGCTGGGTACCGGGTTCACCAATGGACTGGGCGGCGATCACACCGACGGCTTCGCCGTTGTTGATCAAGCCACCGCGACCCAAATCGCGGCCGTAACACTTGGCACACAGACCGAAGCGCGTTTCACAGTTCAATGCGGTGCGCACTTTCACTTCGTCGACACCCGCCGCTTCCAAGATTTCCATCTGGTCTTCGTCGAGCATGTCGCCCTCTTTGGCCAGTACCATCTGGTTTTCGGGGTTGACAACATCTTCGACCAAGGTACGACCCAATACGCGGTCACGCAGCGATTCAATCACCTCACCACCTTCGACGATGGCGCGCATGGTTGTGCCGTTAGCGGTGCCGCAATCCAACTCGGTGATCACCAAGTCTTGCGTGACGTCAACCAAACGGCGGGTCAGGTAACCGGAGTTGGCTGTCTTCAGCGCCGTATCGGCCAGACCTTTACGCGCACCGTGTGTTGAGATGAAGTACTGCAACACGTTCAGGCCTTCGCGGAAGTTGGCGGTAATGGGCGTCTCGATGATCGAGCCATCAGGCTTCGCCATCAAACCACGCATACCTGCTAACTGGCGAATCTGAGCAGCAGAGCCGCGCGCGCCAGAGTCCGCCATCATGTAGATGGAGTTGAATGACTCTTGATCGACGGTATTGCCATGGCGATCGACTGTTTGCTCTTTCGCCAGTTGGGCCATCATCACCTTAGACACTTCGTCACCAGCTTTGCCCCAAATGTCCACAACCTTGTTGTAACGCTCGCCGACCGTTACCAAACCAGAGGCGTATTGCTTTGCAATTTCCTTCACTTCGGCTTCCGCACGGCCAATGATGGACGCCTTTTCTGGTGGCACCAACATGTCGTCAACCGCAATTGAGATACCTGCCTTGGTCGCCAAACGGAAACCGTTTTGCAACAACTTGTCGGCGAACACAACGGTCTCTTTCAAGCCGCACTTGCGGAACGATGCGTTGATCAAGCGAGAAATTTCTTTCTTCTTGAGCGCACGGTTCAGGTTTTCGAACGGCAAGCCTTTTGGCAGAATTTCTGACAACTGCGCACGGCCAACGGTGGTGTTGGTGAGCGCGTATGACACGTCAAATTCGCCGGTTTCAGCGTTCTTCGTGTAGACCGGCAAGCGCACGGAGATTTTGGCGGTCAATTCGACTTCGCCAGCTTCCAATGCACGTGTGACCTCAGCGACGTCGGCGAAGAACAAGCCTTCACCTTTGCCGTTGATGCGCTCACGGGTGGCGTGGTACAGGCCCAAAACCACGTCTTGAGACGGCACGATTGAGGGCTCACCGTTGGCAGGGAACAGCACGTTGTTGGAGGCCAGCATCAGCGTGCGGGCTTCCATTTGTGCTTCCACTGACAACGGTACGTGAACCGCCATTTGGTCACCGTCGAAGTCGGCGTTGAAGGCTGCACAGACCAGCGGGTGCAACTGAATGGCCTTGCCTTCGATCAGGATCGGCTCGAAAGCCTGGATACCCAAACGGTGCAGCGTTGGCGCACGGTTCAGCAACACGGGGTGCTCTTTGATGACCTCTTCAAGAATGTCCCACACCACAGGGGTGCCGGCTTCAACTTCCTTCTTCGCAGCCTTGATGGTGGTGGCGATGTTCATCGCTTCCAAACGGCTGAAAATAAAGGGCTTGAACAGCTCAAGCGCCATCGCCTTGGGCAAACCGCACTGGTGCAGTTTGAGGGTTGGGCCCACGGTAATAACCGAACGGCCTGAGTAGTCGACGCGCTTACCCAGCAAGTTCTGGCGGAAGCGACCGCTCTTACCCTTGATCATGTCGGCCAAGGACTTCAAGGCACGCTTGTTGGCGCCCGTCATGGCTTTGCCACGGCGACCGTTATCCAGCAAGCTATCCACTGATTCTTGCAGCATGCGCTTTTCGTTGCGCGCAATGATTTCAGGCGCATTCAACTCAAGCAGTCGACGCAAACGGCTGTTGCGGTTGATGACGCGGCGATAGAGGTCGTTCAGATCGGAGGTTGCGAAGCGACCACCATCCAACGGCACCAATGGGCGCAGATCAGGTGGCAACACGGGCAACACGTCCAAGATCATCCACTCAGGCTTGATGCCTGATTTCTTGAAGGCCTCAAGCACTTTCAGGCGCTTGGCGTTCTTCTTGATCTTGAGTTCTGAGCCGGTCAGGTCATTGCGCAGCTTCTCGATCTCGGAGTCGAGTTCGATGCTTTCAAGCAAGTCCTTGATACCTTCGGCGCCCATCTTGGCGACGAACTCATCACCGAACTCTTCGCGCTTCGCATCGAAGTCGTCTTCAGTCATGATGCTGAATTTCTTCAGCGGGGTCATGCCGGGATCAACCACGACATACGCTTCGAAGTACAGCACGCGTTCGATGTCACGCAAGGTCATGTCGAGGACCATACCCAAGCGGCTGGGCAAGGACTTCAGGAACCAAATGTGCGCGCAAGGTGCAGACAAATCGATGTGGCCCATGCGCTCGCGGCGCACTTTGGTTTGGGTCACTTCAACGCCACACTTTTCACAGATGACACCACGGTGCTTCAAGCGCTTGTACTTACCGCACAGGCATTCGTAGTCCTTGATTGGGCCAAAAATCTTGGCGCAGAACAAACCGTCGCGCTCAGGCTTGAAGGTGCGGTAGTTGATGGTTTCGGGCTTTTTAACTTCACCGAAAGACCATGAACGAATTTTCTCTGGCGATGCCAAACCAATTTTGATGGCGTCAAAGTGCTCGTCAGGGGTGAACTGTTTGAACAGGTCGAGTAACGATTTCATGTTTTCAATCCTTAAATGTCAGACTTGATGGAAACGGAGAGGCAAGCGCGCAAGGCGCCTGCCGGGACACATCCCATCAAGAACGCTCCATCTCAATGTCGATACCCAATGAACGGATCTCTTTGACCAACACGTTGAACGATTCGGGCATGCCCGCTTCGATGGCGTGTTCGCCTTTGACGATGCTTTCGTATACCTTGGTACGGCCCTGCACGTCGTCAGACTTGACGGTGAGCATTTCCTGCAAGGTGTAAGAGGCACCGTAGGCTTCCAAGGCCCAGACTTCCATCTCACCAAAACGCTGGCCACCGAACTGGGCTTTACCGCCCAATGGCTGTTGCGTGACCAAGCTGTAAGGACCGGTTGAACGGGCGTGCATTTTGTCGTCGACCAAGTGGTGCAACTTCAAGACATGCATGTAACCAACGGTGGTCTTGCGCTCAAACGCGTCGCCAGTGCGGCCGTCATACAGCTGCGCCTGGGTGCGGGTGGGCGTTAAACCTTTTGCCTGTGCAATTTCTTCTGGGTAGGCCAGTTGCAACATTGCCTGGATCTCAGCCTCTGACGCGCCATCAAACACGGGGGTTGCAAATGGCACACCGTGTGAGAGGTTTTCAGCCATAGCCATCACGTCGGTGTCGTTCAGACCTTTCAGGTCCGCCTTGTGGCCGGTTGAGTTGTAGACCTGCTCGAGGAAACCGCGCACCTCTGTGGCACGTGAGCCCGCTTGCAACATGTTCCCGATGCGCTGCCCCAAACCCTTGGCGGCCCAGCCCAGATGCACTTCCAGCACCTGACCCACGTTCATACGTGAAGGCACACCCAGCGGGTTCAAAACGATGTCGCAAGGGGTACCGTCGGCCATGTATGGCATGTCTTCAACGGGAACGATCTTAGAGACCACACCCTTGTTACCGTGGCGACCCGCCATCTTGTCACCCGGCTGCAAGCGACGCTTGACAGCGATGTAGACCTTGACCATCTTCAAGACGCCGGCTTGCAGCTCATCGCCTTGGGTCAGCTTCTTGCGCTTCTCTTCGAAAGCCAAATCGAAGCTGTGGCGTGTGGCCGCCAACGCATTCTTGACTGACTCCAGTTGTGACGCAACGTCGTCATCGGCGGGACGGATGTCAAACCAGTGGTGCTTGTCGAGCTCAGCCAAGTAGGCCTTCTCGATGGTGGCACCCTTGGCCAACTTCTGTGGACCGCCGTTGACTTTTTTGCCAACCAACATTTTTTCGATACGGGCAAACGCGTCCGCTTCAACGATGCGCAATTGATCGTTCAGGTCGAGGCGGAAACGCTTCAACTCGTCGTCAATAATTTGCTGCGCACGTTTGTCGCGTGTGATGCCCTCACGGGTGAACACCTGCACGTCAATGACCGTACCCTGTGAACCCTGGCTGACGCGCAAGGAGGTGTCTTTCACGTCAGAAGCCTTCTCGCCGAAGATCGCACGAAGCAATTTTTCTTCTGGCGTCAGCGTGGTTTCACCCTTCGGTGTGACCTTACCGACCAAGGTATCACCGGGTTGGACTTCAGCGCCAACGTAGATGATGCCGGAATCGTCAAGGCGGTTCAGCTGTGTTTCGGACAGGTTGGGGATATCACGGGTGATTTCCTCTGCGCCCAGCTTCGTATCACGCGCCATCACCACCAACTCTTCGATGTGGATGGAGGTGTAACGGTCTTCAGAGACCACGCGCTCAGAGATGAGGATCGAGTCTTCGAAGTTGTAACCGTTCCATGGCATGAACGCGACCAACATGTTTTGGCCCAAGGCCAATTCACCCAGATCGGTCGATGCGCCGTCGGCGATCACGTCACCTTTAGCGATCACATCGCCGCAATTGACGATGGGACGCTGGTGGATGTTGGTGTTCTGGTTAGAGCGCTGGTACTTGATCAGGCTGTAGATGTCCACACCCACTTCACCGGCAACGGCTTCAGCGTCGTTCACACGCACCACAACGCGGGTCGCGTCAACGTAGTCAACCACGCCACCGCGGTTAGCGGTGACAACGGTGCCAGAGTCAACCGCGGCAACACGCTCAATACCGGTACCGACAACGGCCTTTTCAGGACGCAACACGGGAACGGCTTGACGCTGCATGTTGGCGCCCATCAACGCGCGGTTCGCGTCGTCGTGCTCCAGGAATGGCACCAAGGAGGCCGCCACTGAAACGATCTGCGCGGGCGAAACGTCCATGTAC
>OCVQ010002042.1_pt1 | contig 14000 bp, 10 predicted proteins | sample 1539061 | NCBI WGS metagenome assembly OCVQ01 (sample SAMEA3355526, study PRJEB22509) | marine metagenome | biome: marine; feature: river plume; material: water | place: USA | collected 2010-08-08 | depth 0.5 m | reverse complement strand
TTGATTCTGTTGCGATGGGTTTACAAAAATCAGCACGAATCATCACCGCAGCAGCGTTTATTCTGGCAGTGGTCTTTGCTGCCTTCGTAATTAGCGGTGTGACATCAATCAAGATGATGGGATTTGGCGTTGCTTTCGCAATACTTCTTGATGCTACTTTGATTCGCGCATTTCTAGTGCCAGCTCTTATGAGACTCTTCGGTAACTGGAATTGGTGGGCTCCACGCTCGCTTAAGCGCTTCCAAATTAATCACTGAGCTGATTTTCTCAAATTAATTAGAAATTAAAAATATTTTGTGTCCTTGGCCGGAGTTGAACCGGCGACCTACCGCTTAGGAGGCGGTTGCTCTATCCACTGAGCTACAAGGACTTAAGTGAAAATAATTTCACACTCTATTCACAGAATATTACTTACGTAATAAATGTGAAGTATCTAATGATAATTCAATATTTTTACGCGGTAAATTGCTTAATTCAATGCTTTCAGATAGCCTAACGCTCAATCTCGTTTGGAGTTGATTTCTAATCATGAAAGCCCTAGTAATAGGTGCCGGTGGCGTCGGAAGAGCGATAGCAAATATCGCTGTGCGAAGGCCCTTTATTACCTCAATGGTAATTGCAGATCGCACCCTGTCACGCGCCGAAGAAGCTGTATATCGCGTTAAAGACCCGCGCTTTTCTGCAGCTCAGGTAAATGCTGCCGAACTTGAAGACCTGCGCGAACTAATTCGCAAAGTCGATCCTGATGTAGTAATTAACGCTGTTGATCCTAGATTTGTAATGCCGATTTTTCTTGCATGCGAGATCGAAAATACTAATTACATCGATATGGCCATGTCTCTCTCAAGGCCGCATCCTCACTACCCACATCGTGAAACTGGTGTGAAGCTAGGAGATGAGCAGTTTGCAAGAGATTGGAATTGGGAAGAGAGAAAGATCTATGCTCTAGTTGGTATGGGTGTAGAGCCTGGCATGAGCGATATCTTTGCTAAATATGCCAATGATGAACTCTTCTCGCGAATTGATTCAATAACTGTTCTCGATGGTTCTAATTTAAGAGTTGAAGGGGCAGACTTTGCGCCCTCTTTCTCAATCTGGACCACAATCGAGGAGTGTTTAAATCCTCCACTAGTTTGGGAAGATGGCCGTGGTTGGTTTACCACTGAACCATTTAGCGAGATTGAGATATTTGATTTCCCAGAAGGTATTGGGCCAGTTGAATGTGTAAACGTGGAACACGAAGAGGTAGTTCTAATTCCTCAAAAGATTGATGCCAAAAAAGTTAACTTTAAATACGGCCTTGGAGCAGAGTTCATCCAAATCTTAAAGACCATCAATATGCTTGGAATGGATAAGAAAGAAAATGTGGATGTTCAAGGAGTATCAGTTTCTCCAAGAGATCTTCTTGCGGCATCTCTTCCAGATCCAGCAACTCTTGGATCAAGAATGAAGGGAAAGACTTGCGCTGGAACTTTAGTAAAAGGTTTAGACAAGTCAGGAAATCCAAAAGCCGTCTATATCTATAACGTAATTGATAATCAGTGGTCTATGAAGGAATATGGCGATCAAGCTGTAGTCTGGCAAACAGCAGTTAATCCAATTATTGCAATGGAATTAATTGAAAAGGGAATTTGGAAGCCAAGAGGGGTAAATGGCCCCGAGTGGTTTGATGCCAAACCTTTCCTAGATTTATTAGAGGAATATGGCACCTCTTGGCATATCAGAGAAGAAGATGCCAGTAATATCGTAAAGTAATGTCAAAGCCCATCGCTTTAATAACTGGCGCCACAGCAGGTATTGGCGCCTCCTTTGCTGAGCTACTAGCAAAAAAAGGCCATGATCTAGTAATTGTTGCTCGTGATTTAGAGCGATTAAATCAAAATGCTATTAAATGGAGAGAGAACTTCGGCGTTGAGGTGGAAGTTTTAGTTGCTGATCTAAGTCGCGATGAAGATATTAGGCGAGTTGAGCTACGCCTGCAAAATACTTCAAGGCCGGTTGAAGTATTAATTAATAATGCTGGCTTTGGAATAAAGAAGAGCTTTTTAGTTAGTGAGATTTCAGATGAGATTGCCCTACTTGATGTTTTAGTAACCGCGCCAATGCGTTTAATGCATGCCATATTGCCAATTATGAAGGCGCGAAATGGTGGAGTAATAATTAATGTCTCAAGTATTGCTGGCTGGATTGCTAGTGGAACATATAGCGCAGCCAAGTCCTACCTAACAGTGTTAACCGAGTCCCTTCACACTGAACTTTCGGGTAGCAATGTAAAAGTACTAGCCCTAGCACCCGGTTACACCAGAACAGAATTTCACCAAAGAGGCAACATGAAGATGAATGGTTTGCCCAATTGGCTCTGGCTCACCTCTGAAAGAGTTGCTGAAGATGCATGGAATTCTGCTCAAGCTGGAAAAGTTCTCTGTATTCCAGGAAGGCAGTATCAAGTAATCGCAAAGCTGGCTCAATATGCTCCAAGACCTTGGGTTAGAAAACTAGGAATGAATCTGGGCTCTCGTCGAGGGAGAAAGAAGTAATTTCCCTAACTTCTCAGTAAATTCTCTAGAACTTTACGCATTTCCCTCACCAAAAAAACAGACTTCCCCCTTTAAGATAGTTCCATATAGGTCACTTACTTTTTAAGGAGAATAATTGTGCGTAACTCACTAAAGCAACTTGGACGAGGCGCAACCCTATTTGCTGCAACCTCCCTACTAATGGCAACTACCGCTGTAATTCCGGCAGAGGCTGCTAACAAAGCTGGAGCCGCTTGCACAAAAGCTAATGCAAAGACCAAAATTGGCGGAGATGGATATGTCTGTACCAAGAATCCAACCGTCAAGAATGCAAAGTTAACTTGGGTTTGGGTTGGATGTATTGATTCAAATAAGCTCTATCTTGAGTCAAGCGCTCGACTAGTCACAATTACTGAGACTGCTGCTCAAGCAGCAACAATGCTCGATACTGAAATTGCAGCCCTAAAAGCTGCCGCTCCTACCGATGAAGCAGAGGCCAAAGTTTTTGATCAGAAAGCCGCTGATGCCAAGGTCAAGCAAGCATCTGCGCTATTAGAAGCTAAAGCTAATACTGATAATGCAACAAAAGTTGGCGCAACCACTACTGCTGGAAAGCAATACACAACTAACGCTTCTACTTGGACTAAAGCTGCACGAAGTTATGAACTTGCAGCAAAGAACTTTGAACGATCAGCTGCCAGCCTTCGCGACAAGATAGGTGAGGTTGAAAAGGCAGAGAAGCGAAAGGTTAATGTTCTTCAGACTGTTGAAAATACAAAGGCTGAAGTTAAGTCAACTCTCCAAAATAGAAAGCAGGCCTGTAAGCCTGGTTTATAGAGTTTTGGTTAGCCAACCGTAACTTTTGTTTTAGTCACTTTCAGCGCAATATTCTGTAGTGGACTCTCTGCAGGTCCCTTAGTAACATCGCCAGTAATGGAAAAATTTGCTAAGTGATTATCACATACCCACTTATTTCCATCTTTTCTTAAGGGATAACCTTGGTGGGTACAAGCTAGGTTTAAAGCCTTATAAGCAGTGCTGCCTTTTCCAGTTCTTACTAGCGCAATATCTATGCCTTGATTGTTGGTGAATTGAACTACTCCGCCAACTTTTTTCAAGGCAGGATTTTTGGCTAAGAGGACCTCGACTTTTCCATTCGCTAGCATCTTGACACCACTTGCAGCAATAGCATTTTCAGGTATTAAACCAAGCGTCAAAACAGCAAGACCACAAAGTACTGCCCGTCTTGATACATTTTTTTCGCTATCCATTCTCTCCCCTTTAATACCTTTAGATGATGAAAATCTATCTCCTTTTCCGCCCCCTTGCCATCGCGACTCTAATCACCTACCTATTTCTCAGGAACAATTCAGATGCTAGGTGGGAGTATGACCTGGTCCTATTTAATCTAGTAGCGCTTCTTGCTGCTGCCTCAATTGCCCTGTCACCAATCCTTGATGATCCATTTGGCAGGGCTGGAGTCATCGGTGCAATCATCTCCTGGAGCGCTGGGTCGATAACTTCATCGCTCGACTCTTTCTTTGATATTAAGACGCTACTTAATCTTGATGTTTTGGCTCAGAGCCTCTATGCACTCTTTTATCCACTGGCAATATTTGGCCTCACTAGAGCAATTCGTTTCAAGGCCACGAGTAAATCCCTAGAGTTACTAGATACTTCAATTATCGCAATTGGATACACCACGATATTAACTGCGCTTTTAGTAAGACCAGCAATGACAACTATCGAGGGAAGTATCTTTGAGGTATTCCTAGCTATTCTCTATCCAGTAGGAGATATCGTCATTTTAGTTTTAGTTCTTCTCTTGGTTTTGAGACAGAGAATAAGCTGGCGAAATAGCTTACTTCTCATTGGAGCAACTACTTTTTTTCTCTCTGACTTCTACTTTCTCTATCAATCCTATTTAGGCGAATATGAATTTGGATCTCTAACTGATGTTGGCTGGTTGATAAGTTTTATACTTCTCTCTGAGGCATTTTGGTTTGCAAATAATGAAGAGCAGGCTCCTAGGAACTTTAATCCAGCAGTTGCAACAATTGCTCTCCTTGGAAGCTCTACCCTTCTTGCAATTGCAGTTCTGCAGCCCTCTTATATCCCGCGGTTTTTGATCCTTCCCGCCTTTGTAACTATCGCGCTATCTTTTCTACGCATGGGCGTTGCTATCAATGATGCTCGCAACATGAGTAATGAACAGATTCTGGCAAGGACAGATGAGCTAACTGGCCTTGCCAATCGACGCAGATTCATGGTTGATTGCCAAGAATTTCTTAAAAGTCCTGGCTCGCTATTGATTCTTGATTTAGATGGATTTAAGGCAGTCAATGACAGCTTAGGGCATGGAATTGGCGATCAACTTCTAAAGCAAGTTGCCATCCGCTTTCAAAGAGTTATGCCCTCAGATGCTCTGCTAGCTCGCTTAGGCGGGGATGAGTTTGGCGCCCTCATTCCAGGAAGTGATGGGATAGAGGTGGCAAGGGCTCTAAAGGCAACTCTTACCTATCCATTCCATATTAACTCAAATGAAATCTGCCTAGATGTTTCAATCGGTGAGGCAAGTAATGAGCCGGGCTCAAGCGCTGCAGAGCAACTCCTTCGAAGAGCTGATGAGGCGATGTATGAAGCAAAGAGATCAAAACTTGGCGTGGTCTCCTGGCATAACCAATTAGGCACATCTGGCTCTAGGTTGTAAATTTCGCCAGGTCAGAAACATCCAACCAAGTAAGCCCTAAAGGCTTAACAACAAGAGGTGAGATTCACAAGCCCTAGCAACGGAGGTTCCCTAATTGGCAGAGAAGTTCAACAATAAAGTTCTAATCCTGGGAGCAGGATCAGTATCCCAATCAGTATTACCCCTTCTAATCGAGCATCTAGTTGATGCAAAGCAAATCACCATTATGGATCAGCGAGATAATCGCTTGAGAGTAAAAGGTGCGCTAGATAAAGGCGCTACTTATATCCAAGATCAGATAACTCAAGATAATCTTGATAGTCAGTTAAAAAAGTATTTAAGTGCCGGAGATTTTCTCCTTGATTTAGCATGGAATATTGATGCCAATACAATTCTAAATTGGTGCCATGACAATGGAGTTCTCTACCTAAACACCTCAATTGAGCAGTGGGATCCTTATGAGGGAGGAGCAAATAAACACCCGCTAGAGCGAACCCTCTACCACCGCCATATGAGTATGCGTGAGATGAAATCAAAGTGGAAGAAAGTTGGCGCAACCGCCATTGTTGAACATGGCGCAAATCCTGGACTTGTCTCCCACTTAGTAAAGAAATCTATGGTTGATATTGCAACCCTTGCCCTTAAAGAGTCAAAGGCAGCAGCAGGGGTAGAAAGCGCCCTAACTGATGAGCGTTATAACGATCTTGCTCACCTGCTTGGAATTAAAGTTATCCATATCTCTGAGCGTGATACCCAGGTAACTAACAAGCCTAAACAATGGGGCGAATTTGTTAATACCTGGTCAGTTGAAGGTTTTTATGAAGAAGGTATTGCTCCAGCAGAACTAGGTTGGGGAACTCATGAAAAGACTCTTCCTCTAAATGCCTATGAACATCAAAGCGGACCAAGAAATCAAATTGCAATTGCTCAACCTGGAGCAACAACTTGGGTTCGCTCCTGGGTGCCAAATTTTGAAATACATGGCATGGTAATTCGCCATGGCGAGGCATTTACAATCTCAGATCACTTAACTGTTTGGGATGGATCCAAGGCTCTTTATCGCCCAACAGTTCACTATGCCTACTGCCCCACAAATGAAGCTATTGCCTCCATGAAAGAACTTGAGATGCGCTCTTGGGATCTTCATAAGAATCAAAGAATAATGAATGATGAGATTACAGATGGCGATGATCGTCTAGGGGTATTACTGATGGGCCATCCCTATAAAGCTTGGTGGACTGGATCGCTGCTTAACATCCATGACTCAAGAAAGTTGATTCCTGATCAATCAGCAACAACAGTTCAAGTTGCCTCTGCAGTTTATGCAGCTGTTGCTTGGGCGATGAAAAATCCTGATAAAGGCTTACTGGTTCCTGATGAACTTCCATGGCGAGAAGTACTTGGCTATGCCGAGAAGTACTGGGGTGGAATTCATTCCGAGGCTAGCGCTTGGGATCCTTTGATGAATCGAAAAGATTTATTTGAAGGTTGGAATGGCAAGAAAGTTGATAGTAGCGATCCTTGGCAGTTCTCTAACTTCCTGGTTTAGTAATTAAGGCTTGAGTGGCTTAGCTGCTTTGATTTCCTCTAAGCGTGCAAGTGACTCAAGCCTTTCTGCTGCATGATCAACTATGCGTTTTGGATAGCTATTTTTATATCCATCCTCAGACTCCCAGGGCTCATGAAGATCGTTGCCCGTTAGGTGAGATAGCTCTGGGACATATTTCTTAATATAAATTCCTTCGGGATCAAATCTTCTTCCCTGCTCAATTGGGTTAAAGACACGGTAATACGGCGAGGCATCGGTGCCGCAGCCCGCCGTCCATTGCCAGCCATGTGAATTTGAGGCGACATCATTATCAATTAGGTATTTCATAAAGAAATTAGCGCCGTGTTGCCACTCAATATGAAGGTCTTTAACTAGGAATGAGGCAACCACCATGCGAGTTCGGTTATGCATCCATCCTTCTTTAACTAATTGGCGCATTGCTGCATCAACAAATGGATAGCCAGTTTTTCCACTAGTCCAGGCTTCAAAGGCCTTTCCAGGTTTTTCATAACGCATTTTTTTGTATTTGGGGTCGTAGTAATCACGACTAGTGTGAGGATTATTGTGAAGTACATCAGCATAAAACTCGCGCCAAGCTATCTCTTTGCGATAAACCTCATGGCCTTTTGATTGACCAAGAGAGGCAAGGATAGTTCTAGGATGAATCTCTCCCCAGCGAAGATGAGGACTTAATTTACTTGTTCCTTCAATGCCGGGAATATTTCGATTATCCCCATAATCTTCAGCTGACTCCTTTAGGAACTTCTTAAATCTTAAGAGCGCCACTGCCTCACCAGATTCTTGCAAGGCAATTCCATCAGGGGCTTTCCAATTTGGAATATTCTGGTCGCTTTTCTTAGGTGTAACCCAATTTGGATTTTTAGGAGCAGCAACTGGAGCGCGCCAGCCATGCGCTAGCCATGCTCGATAAAAAGGTGTGTAGACCTTATATGGCGTTGCATCCCCTTTGAGAACTCTTCCTGGAGCAACAGCGTAGGCCGATCCAAGTTGTTCTAATTTTATCCCTGCACTGCTTAGTTCTTCATCTCTTGCATTTCCATAAGGAGCAAAAGGAAAAGCAGAGTGAATTGAAGTTGTTTCATATCGCTTCATTAAATTTGTGAGAACTTCCACGGGATTTCCGCTAATCACATGGAGAGCCCCGCCTAGAGAATCATTTAAAACCGTTAGAGAATTAGCAAGAAAAGCTCTGCGATGCTCGCCAGCTCGCTCTGAGATTTCATCATCTAAAATAAATAGCGGGATAACTTCATCTGCTTCATCAAGGCAGGCTAGAAGAGCAGGATTATCTGAAAGCCTTAAGTCCCTACGAAACCAGAATATAGAGCGCTTACTCATGGCGTGATTCAACCACTAGATTGCAGATTTAGCGCTGCGATCTTGAATAAGAGAGTCGATAGATACCAAGGGAGGCAGCATCAGATTTATAAATCTGGCCTTTTAATTCGGGGCCATAGAGGCGCTGTTTAACTTCCGTGATCCCTTCAATTTTGACCTTCTGAGCAGCTCGACTCACAACAACTAAAATTTTTTCCCGCTTAGACTCTCTTTCAAAGGCCAAGAGATCATCTTCAATCAAAATCCAACGCAGCCCTCCTTGAGCTAAGGCGTGAGATTGGCGTCTAATTTTAATGAGCTTCTTTACTTCACTTAGAAAATCATGATCCCAGCTCTGCCTGCTCCAATCTATAGTTCTGCGGCCATCTTCTCCCCACTGACCTTCCAGCCCTAATTCATCTCCCGCATAAATTGAAGGAACTCCGGGATAGGTAAGGAGGAGTCCCATTCCTGCAATGTGACGCATGGGATCTGTTCCTACAACATTTCTAAATCTTGCTGTGTCATGTGAATCTAGTAAGAGCATAGATGAGACAAAGTTTCGCCACGGAATTGTTGCAGAAAACTCTTTCATAGCTGAAACCATCTCACCAGCAGTAAAACGAGGAATTGATACTGGAACTCCAAAGAAAGCTTTTTCAACTTGAGCTTTATTGCTTAGCCAACCCCAGATAGGGCGCATAAATCCGTTGTAATTCATAGTTCCATGCCATCCAAAACCATCTAAGTCGCTAGGGAAATGGTCGGCATTTTCTGCCACTAACCAGGCTTGGCTGTTGCTCTCCTGTAGTGCTTTTCTTACGCCAGTAATGACATCACGATTGATGTCTTCTCCTTTGTAGCGACCAGTCATATTGCCAACATCTATCCGCCAACCAGAGAGGCTGTAAGGTTTTTTAATCCACTTCTTAACGATCGAATTCTCTCCTTCATACATAATCTCGCGAAGTTTCTTCGAGTTGTAATTTAATTTTGGCAGCGAGGCAAGCCCCCACCATCCCTCATATCCATGCTTTACTGATTTATCCCAATAAAAAAACTCTCGCTCCTTAGCCTTCTTGGACTTCAAAGATCTTTGCAGCCAAGAGTGCTCTCTGCCGCAATGATTAGTTGTTAAATCCCCCATCAGGTAAATACCGGCGCTCTTTGCCTTCTTTGCTAGGCGCAGTAGCGCAGCATCGCCTCCAAGAAGTGGATCGACTTCATCAAATGAACTTGCGTCATATCTATGGGTGGAGCCAGCCGGGAATATTGGCGTGAAATAAATTCCATTAATTCCTAATTCCTTCAAGTGATCTAGGCGCTGAGAGACCCCATCGAGATCTCCGCCAAAGAATTCCACCCCAGTGCTCTTATCTCGTCCGTTAGGAAGTTGATCCCAAGGCCTTGAAATGAATTTTTCGGGCTTTAAGTGCTGGTACTTACCTGATGTTGCAAATCTATCAGGAAAGATTTGATAAAAAACTGCGCTTCTAATCCAATTTGGAAAAGCTGGTGTTGCAAGCAATTGAAAGTCATTGGTGCTGGTTACATCATGGCTCTGAAATCCACGAGCATTAAGCCAGGAGTAGTTATCACCATTAACGATTAAGAATCGATATGGAGTTTTCAAATTTCTTATCTCAACTTTAACCTGCCACCATTGCTCACCCTTTACAAGGCTTCGCTTCATTGGAAAGAAACGTGGTTCGCCATCGTGATAAAGCCTTAATATTGCTTGTTCGATTGGGAAATTAGAGCCAGCTCGAAAATTAAAGGTAACTCTCTGCCCTAACTTGGGAGAGCTTGAGCTTAAGTAAAGCTCACTGCCATCATGGTGAGGCAATATTGAAAGCGAGTTCTGCAGGCTCATATTTCCCTTCTTTGGAGTTAATAACTCTTGCCTTTACTTCAACAGGCCCAGAGTATTCATTGGGATCAATAAATATATTAAATGGTTGATTAAGATCAACGCCAAGAGCGCTCCACTTGTTATCGCCCGTGGATCGAATAAAAAACTCTGCAATAGCTAGATCTTTGCTCTCAACTTTTAATGAAACTCTATGGAAACCACTTAGAAAATCTTCTTTTGCTATCAGTTTTCCAAGCTTTATCCCTCTCTGATTTATCTCACTCTCAGCCCTTAAGACAGCTGAACTAAGTCCATCAAGCTTTATAGTGAGTTTGCCGTTCTTGCTAGTGAAAGACTTACCATCGATTAAATCTCGCCATTTCCCGCTTGTAGCCGTTTGGATAGTTGCTGTGCTGGCCTTGGCGCCATTATTAAGCACTACTAGATACTCTCGTTTCTCATTTAAAGCGCGCTTTGAGAATGCAAATACTGGGCCTTTGGCATATCGAATCTGCATCTGCTCATTTGCTAGAGCTGGATGAGCTTTTCTAAGTTCAGATAGGGCCATTAGATGCTTGGCAATTGGACTCGAGAAGGTATCTGTAAATGAATCAGCATCGCCAACTGGCTTACCAGTAACCCTGGCCTCTTGCTTCCAAATTTCAACCTTAGTTGGAAATAGATCTTGGCGAGCTAATTGATCTCGTCCGTTTCCACTTCCAAGGAGTCCGACTTCATCGCCATAATAAACGGTTGGAATTCCACGGCTTAGATAAAGCAGAGTATTAGCAAGTTTTACTCTAGAGAGAAGTTGACCTGGTGGATTTATTTTCACGCGCTCGATGAGAAAATTTGCTCGCCCCATATCGTGATTGCCGAGAAATGTCACTAAATTTGAAGCTGAGGTAGTTGCGCTGGTGTAGTAATCATCATAGGCGAATAGATTTTTAAGAATCGATGCGCTAGAACTAGAGGCGGCGTAATCAACAGCGACTCTTTGAAAGGGAAAATCGAGAGCGCTTTGCATCTTATTAACCCTTATATATGGCATAAGTGCAATTGGGCTTGGCTCCCAAACTTCACCAAAGATTGTGAAGTTAGCAATGCCGGACTTCTCAGCAATTTGATTTATCTGCGGGCTCCAGTTTTTGAAGAACTGATCATCTAGATGCCTTGCGGTATCAACCCGAAATCCAACAAATCCATACTTTTCAATCCAATCTCCATAAACGTCAGCAAGTCCGTTATATACCTCAGGTTTTTCTGTGGCTAAATCATCTAGCCCAAAGAAATCACCATCTCTTACGCACGCTCCAGGGCTCCAGCAACTATTCATATCTCCATAGTTATGATAATTACTGATCTCATTGAGCCAGTTTGGATTCTTAATATTTTTATACTTATCTGGGATATAGGCATCACGATTGTTATACCAAACAATGTCTCCAGTGTGATTAGTAACCACATCAAGAATTAGTTTTAGCCCCAACTTTTTGGCGCAGCTACTTAGCGCCAATAGATCTTCCTTGGTGCCTAAATGAGGATCAACGCCAAGGAAATCAACGCCCCAGTAGCCGTGATATCCAGCCCCACCATCAGTTGGTGGCTGTTGCACAACTAATGGTGTTAGCCAAATTGCTGTAAAACCTAATTTCTTTAATCTTGCCAGGCCATCATCATCAACGCAGTTGCCGGTAAGGCCCTTTAAATCTCCACCATGAAAGAAAGCAGTATGAGTTGGATTCAATCCAGGGAAGTTATCGTTGCTTGAATCACCATTTCGATAGCGATCTGGCATGACAAAATAAATAACCTCTTTATCTATTCCACTTCTTGCAACATCCGTAATTGGAGTCTGAGCATAAAGAGAAGTAAGTGGAGTTAGTAGTAAAGCAAGTAGAGCTAATAAGGCCAGCCTTGAAAGCTTCATTAGCCCTTAACAGAACCAGCAGTTAGGCCACTAATAATATATTTCTGCAGGCTTAAGAAAATAATTACAATTGGTATTGAGGCAATTATCGATCCTGCAGCAAAAGGCCCCCAATTCTCAGAATACTGTCCGCCAATAAATTGTTGTAGCCCAACAGCAACTGTTCGACTCTCTACTTCAATTAAGAACAATCTAGCTAAAATGAATTCATTAAAGGTTCCAATAAAACTCAAGAGTGAGACAACTGCTAAAACTGGCGCAGCTAAAGGAACAAATATCTGCCAATAAGTCTGCATTGCGCTAGCTCCATCAATCTTGGCCGCTTCATCTAGCTCTACAGGAATTGAGTCCACAAATCCCTTTAGTAGCCAAATGTTTACCCCCATGGCACCGCCTAGATAAATCAAAATCAAGCCTGCTTGCGTTCCTATTCCTAAGCCTGGAGCAAACTTATATACCCGCTCCATAATTACATAGACCGCCGAAAGAGCCAGAATTGCTGGGAACATTTGGATCAATAGAAGAAGTTGGATTCCAAACTTCTTTCCTTTAAAGCGCAAACGGCTAAAGGCAAAGGCTGAAGCCGCACCAATAACCACAGAGACAACTGCAACAAATCCAGAGATCATCAGAGAATTCTTCATCCAGGTCAGATAGGGAATTCTCTCGTCATTGAAAAGCACATCAAAATTAGCAAAGGAAATCTCTCTAGGAAGAAATGAAGTGACTTGAAGGCTTCCTGACTCATTAAACGCTGATAAGAAAACTAAGTAGAGTGGAAATACTGCAAATGCGCACATAATCCAGCCAGTTATATGTCTCCAAAGGTTTTCTCTTAGCCACTTGGTCATGAGAAACTCTCCAGAACTTTAGATTTTCTAACCCCATAAAGCGAGATACTTGCAACAAGGAAGAATATTAGAACAGAAATTGCGCTAGCTAAACCTAAATCTTGTAGATTGCTTCCAAAGGCTATCTGATAGGTATAACTAATGAGAATATCAGTCGATCCTGCAATTTCGCCATCTAATTGCTCTCTTGGCCCTCCGCCAGTTAATAGATAAATTAAATTAAAATTATTAAAATTAAAAGCAAATGAAGCGATGAGCAGTGGGGAGAGAATCTGCAAAAGTAAAGGAAGTGTTACCTTGCTAAAGACTTGCCTAGGATTCGCTCCATCGATAGCTGCAGCTTCTAGTAGCTCACTTGGTATTGCTTGCAGAGAACCACTTGAGACTAGATAGAAGTAAGGAAACCCAAGCCAAAGATTTACAAGAATGACTGCAACTCGAGCAAAAGTCGGGTCTTGGAACCAGGCAATATCGCTACCCAATATTTCATTTACTGCCCCAAATTCTGTATTGAACATTCCGCCCCAAATCAATATCGACATCACACTTGGCACGGCATAGGGAAGAATCAGTATTGATCGATAGATTCGGCGGCCCCTGATTGGTTTATTTAAAGCGAGCGCTAAAAGAAGTCCGAAGGCAAATTGTGTCAGAACAGTCAAAGAAGCGAAAACTACTGTCCATATAAATACTGAAATGAGAGGGTCCCTGACCCTCTCATCGTTTACTAAACGTACGTAGTTAGTAAACCAAGTCGGATCTCTCCAACCTGGTTCAAGAAAATCTGATTTATCATCAGTATTTGCATAATTTCCGTTTCCGTTATCACGATAAATGGCATCACTTACTAAGCTACGAAAAATATCTTGCTGCGGTAGGTACTCCAAGCTTTGACGAAAAACTGCACCTACATTTAAGTTCTCCACGGTGATGAAATACCCACCGTTATAGAAATAACGTTTTGTAGCTGCCTTACTAGAGGATATTTCACCTGCATCTGCCCTTGTAAATCCAGTTGTGCCTTGTGCCACGAGATTTTCATCAAGCTCTACTTGATTTTTATTGAGCTCAAATCTTCGCTCTGGGGTTGAAATAAAGTACGAGTTATTAGTGATATCTGAAACAAGTAACGCATCACTTTCTTGAAATTCTCCAACCACGATATCAAAGGCTGAGTTATTCTCATCAGGCTCAAGTGCTAGCGCTTTAATACGATTGATTGCTTCTTCTTTGCCTATGTAATTTCCAGTTTTGTAATTATAGGTAGACATCACC